>ENA-OUOG01000442-OUOG01000442.1-marine-metagenome-genome-assembly--contig:-NODE-442-length-54582-cov-6.575782_pt1 | contig 54582 bp, 33 predicted proteins | sample MGYA00248635_ERZ508505 | MGnify/ENA primary metagenome ERZ508505 (study PRJEB26176, sample SAMN06267871) | marine metagenome | isolation source: Saanich Inlet, British Columbia, Canada | place: Pacific...
TTGAGTTGCCCGACGAAAACGAAAAGAAGAGCTCTTCGCGAAACCGAAGTCTCAGACTTCGGGGCGCGACGCGATGGCCGCGCGTCTCGCGCTGCGCCGCGCGGCGCGCGCGGTCGGACCCGGATCCGACCCATTTCTTGGATCTTGTGCCTGGCTCGGCGTTCCCTGCCGTGGAATCGACGGGTGGAGGGGCGTGACGACGGCGGCGAACGAGTTGCGCGTCGGCGCGATCGTGCAGAGGGATGGCAATCTGCTGAAAGTCACCAAGCACAGCTACACGCAGGGCCAGGCGCGGTCTTCGGGGAACGTGCAGGTGGAGTATCGCGATTTGCGCACCGGGGGGAAGGTTCAGGAGCGATTATCTCCGTCGGACAAGGTCGAGCGCGCTTCGCTCGAGTCGGAGGAGTACGACTATCTGTACGACGACGGCACGACGGCGACCGCCATGCATCCCGTTTCGTTCGAGCAAATCGAGTTCCCTCTCGACGAACTCGGCACCACCGCGCGGCGGTTTCTCGCGGAAGGGTGCGTCCTGAAAGTGCTTTCGTTCGAGGGCGAACGCATAAGCGCTTCGTTACCGGACGAGGTGGAGCTGGAGGTCGTGGAGGCGGACCCCAGCGTCAAGGGAGAGAGCCAGGACAAGCAGTTCAAGGCGGCGAAGGTCGGCGAGCACGAAGCGGTCGTCCGGGTGCCCGCTTTCGTCGAGGCTGGCGACCGAATCGTCGTCGACACCACCAGCGGGAACTTCGTGCGTCGCGTGCGGTGACCTCGAATGTCGAATCTCGAAATGTAAACCAAGGTTCAAAACGAGAAGTTCGTGCTACCGAGACGTCTTTGGACGGGTCGAACTTTCCCGCGCGACAGTTCGAGGCTCGCGCGAGACCACCTGCCGTCGTGCCGAGATGGCCGGCGGGTCTGGAAGCTCCAAGGGGGGCGATCGCGTTCAGCACTTCACCGTGGGGAAGGAGAAGTTCCGCGTCGGAGACACCGTCACGCTGCGCCCTCCCTCCGTGGATTCGAATCCGTTCATAGCGAGGATACACGAGGTTCGCAAGACCAAGTCCAACGCGCTGAGGCTCTACGTGTCTTGGTTCTACCGCCCCGAGGAGGCGCGCGGCGGGCGCAAGGGGTTCCATGGCGAGAAGGAGCTGTTTCAGTCGGACCACTTCGACTGGGTCACCCAGGACGCGGTGAACGGCAAGTGCAACGTGCACAGCTTGCGGGACTACCAGTCCTTGGATCAGGTGAAGGAGTTCGACTTCTTCACGCGATTTTCCTACCTCGCGGCGCGCGGCGAGTTTAAGCCGGACCGCGTGCCGGTGTACTGCCTGTGCGAGATGCCGTACAACCCCGACCTGTTCATGATCGAGTGCGAGGGGTGCGAGGAGTGGCACCACCCCGAGTGCGTGCAGCTCACCAGGGCCGAGGTGGAGAAGATGGCGCACTTCGTGTGCGCGGAGTGCACGAAGCACCACATGAAAAAAGGGAAGCACCGAACGCGGCGCGAGGGGTCGGACGACCCGGATGGCCCTTCGGGGAAGAAACGGCGCACGGGACGCGGAGAGTGAGCGGTGACTCTTCGACGCGCGGTAGCGATGATCAGCGTTGTTGTTGTCAGCGGGACGAATCACACGAGTTTCTCGCTTTTCTGTCTCTATGCTGCTCTACTAAAACTACGAGACGCGCGCGGCGTAACGCGCGCGCCGGTCTAAAAAGAATCGCGTCGGCTCTCGCCGCGTCACGCCCTCGAAAACTCATCCTTGTCCCCGTCCTCGTTCCACTCGCCCTTTTTCATGAGCTCCTCCTTCTGCACGGCGGCCATCTTCCCCGCGAACCGCGCGGCGGTCCGCAGCTTGGTCATGCGCACGCGCATGGTCAGCCGCTTGGCGATCTTCACCACCTTCGGGTTCCGGCTCAGCGCCATCACCTCCATCGCCTCCATGCCGCCCTCCTTCTGGAACTCCGCCTGGTTATCCTCGGTGAGCGCCAAGTTGGCGAGCGCGGTGACTGCTTCGTCCTCGCAGTACTTGTCCCCCGACTTGGCCAGCGCGATGAGCGGCGGGAACACCCCGAAATCCACCATTTTCTTGCCGTTCTCCTCGTGCAGCGAGAGCTCCGAGGCAGCCTTCGCGGCGTACCGCCTGATGTCCTGGTCGCGACTGCGGAGCATGCGCACCACCGCCTCAACAGCGCCGACGCGCCCCGCCAGCGCGCGCAGGTGGAAGTTGGAACTGAGGTTCCGGAACCCCAGCGCGGCGACGCGCTGGTAATCCTGCATGTCTCTGCGCGCGTGGCTTCCCACTTTGGACATGTCCACGAAGAGCTGGTACGCGCGGTGCTTCACCAGGCGCACGCGCAGGGTCTTGTTCGCCGCGCAGTTCGCCACGCACAGCGCCGCCGGCAGTTTACGCCCGGCGATGCTGTCGTGTGCCTTGGCGAAGATGATGGGCAGCTTGTCCATCTTGGCGAGTTTGTCGGAAAACAGAGGCGCCTGCGCTAACCTCGCCACCGCCATCAGGCACCAGTTCTCCACGTCCGTGTCGTCCGTCTTGGTGATTCGCGCGAAGAAGAACTTCACCAGGTCGTCCACGGTCAGGTTCTCCTGGCACATCTGCTTCGCGCAGTACGCGTCGTCCGCGAACTTGCCGTACGCCAATATGCCAAACTTCATCGTCTCCGCGTCTTTGCTCTTCACGAAACTCCACACCTGGTCGTGGATGTTCGCGTCGACAATCTTGACGCGCACGTTTTGGTTCCCGCCGGCGGCGGCGAAGTACCGCGCCGCGACCCGCGCCAGTCTCTTGTCCTTCTTCATCTTCGCGATCGCACCGCACGACATCAGAAAGTCGGACGTCGCGAGAGCCTCCGCGCACCCGCTCGTTTCCGACGCCTGCGACAACGTCGCCGCGCAAATCAGCGCGGTGCGTCGGAGCTCCCCGTCTCGGGATTGCGCCCACGTGTGCAATTTCGGGACGATCTTGCCCGACCTCATGACCGCCGCGGGCACGATGGCCTCGTCCCCGAGCGCGAGCAACAGCTTCAGGGACTTCTTCGCGTCCTTCGGTTTCTTGGCGATCGCGAGCTTTTGAAGTATGTCGGGCAAGTCATCGACCGAGGTCTTTCTCTTACGGCAACACGCGAAACACGAGAAGATGCCCATCGTGGCTGAGCGAACGAAACGAGGCGCCCCCGCGCGTTCGCTTCCCGTTCCCCGAAAGGTATGAGCCTCGGTTCGAGGGAAACCCCCGTCCGGGCTACTACCTCCACCCGAATCCCCACGCGACGCCGGGCCTCCCGAGTGACGACCCGCCGCGCGCCGCGGGAGTGGCAAAGGTAGGGGAACTATAATCCCGAAAGTGCGCTCGCCGGTACTTCCGCGAGAGTCGCGAAACGTTTGAAACGTGGCTGTCAAATCGGTCCCCCTCACACATTGACAGTCGCAGGATCCCGGGCGAGCTCGACTGGACGTAGGACCATGTCCGTCGACGTGGATGCCCTGCGCATGGCACTTCAGGCGCAACGCGCGGGGGCGGAGGCTGCGCTCGTTGACCTCGAAGCGGCCGTGAACGGTGGAGATCGTGCAGCGGGGGAAGTTTCCTCGCCTGAAGTGGACGAAGCGGCGGTCCGCGCGTTAGCCACGACTGTGCTGGATGACCTCGCCGCCTGGAGCGAGATGTGGCGTGGGGTTGCCAAACGCCCTGTCGCCTCCGCCCCCGCCCCCGACTCGGCCCCGGGAGGGGGGGGCACCGAAGGACCCAGGAAGATGCACGGCATTTCCATGACCATGGGCGGTCTCTCTCTCGGGGAACTCAAAAGCGCCATCGGCACGAGGAAGAGCGCGCCTTCCGCGATGGAATCCTCGGAAGAGAAGGTTAAGACCGGTGCTGGAGTGGTTGTGGTGCCCATGCGCGAACCGGTGGCTACCCCAGCCACGGGGAAACCCGCGTGGATGGTGGAGTTGGCGGCGAAGAAAAAAGCCAGAGAGGATGCCGAGGCTGCGAAGCTGGGCCTGTAGACGATCGCGGTTGTAATCGCGCCCCGGTACCTATCTCGATACGTTCACCGCCCTCTTCCCGGCCTCGGGGCCATGCATCCCTTGACGGCTCCGGCGAGCCATCCCCCCGGCCCCTTGGGCGGTTCAGCCGCGCCGGCGTCTTTCAGCCCCTCCGGTTCGGCTAACATACGCACTTGCCACTGCAATTCCGAAACGCGCTTCTCCGAAGCTTCGAGTTTCCCGGCCAACTCCGCGGCGAACCCTTCGGCGGCGGCCACGCGCTTCGCCTGCGCGGTCTGCGCCGCCGAGGACTCGGAAGTCGCCGTCGCGCGATCGCGCTCCGCTAAGGCGCGCTCAGCAGCCTCCGCACGCGTTTTCGCATCAGCCGCAGCGCGACGCGCGGCGGCGAGCGCTTCGGCGTCCCCCGCGCCGTTCGTCCCCGCACCCGTCGCCTCCGCGAGACGCTCGAGGTCCGCAGCGACGGCTTCCAGGGAAGGCACGCCGGCGTTGCCAGCCCCGACAGGATTGGCATCCTTGCCCTTGTCGTCTTCGGATGCCCCGAACGCCCACGACCACAACGACCCCTCGTTCCCGTCTCCGCTTCCGTCGGAGGTGCCCGCGGCGCCGGCGCCGCTCTTCCCGCGAAGCCTCGCCGCGGCGGTCGCCAGGCGCGCCAGCGCCGCGGCGTCCTCGGCGGGCGGCGCCGCGGCGGCCGTCGTTTGCGCAGCCTTCAGGGCCTCCGCCAGCCTGGCGATTTCGGCCTCCGCTTTCGCGACGGCCGCTTTCGCGGCCGCAGCCTCGGCCTTCGCTGCGCGCGCCTCGGCTTCCGCGCGTTCGGTCGCCGGGCGCGTTTTCCTCGCCTCCGCCATCTCCTCGGCGGCGGCGGCGCGGCGGCGCGCCTCCGCCGCTTCCGCGCGCGCCGCCTCCAGAGCGGCTTCCCCGTCGGCGGCCGCCTCGCGGACAGCCTCGAGCTCACCGCGGAGCGCTTCCGCGTCGCGCCTCGCCGCTTCCGTCGCCGCCTCCGCCTCCTCGATGGCCTCGCCCACCGCTTGCGCCATCTCCGCGCTCGGCGTGTTGGCGGCTTTCCGCTGCGCGGACTCCGCGGCTTCGCATCGCGCGAGTAACCGCGCCTCGGTTTCCTTGAACGAAGCCTGCAACGCGGTGAACCGTCGGTTACGTTCCTCGCCGGCAGCCAACGCGTCCGCGGCAGCGGTCGCGGCGTCGTCCGCGCGAGTCTCGGCGTCGCGCGCGCGTTGCTCCGCAGCCGCGGAATCGAGAAGCGCGGCGTCGCGCGCCGCCGCCGCCGCCGCCGCCGCCTCGGCGTTGGCCTCGGCGTCTTTAGACGCCAACTTCAACGCCTCCAGTTCCGCCGCGATATCCGCCGCCTCCTTCTTGGCTGCGGTCGCACGCGTCGCCGCGGCAGCCGCAGCCCCGGCGGCACGCTTCGCAGCCTCCTCCGCGCGCTCGCGGCCTTCAGCCTCATCCTTCACCGCCGCGCGCGCCTCCACGAGCGTCGCGGCGAGCGACGCGAGTTTCTCCTCGGCGGCGTCGGCGCGCGCAGACGCAGCGGAGCGGTCCTCGCTGGTGGCCGTGGTCTCCTGCTCGAGCTCAGCGACACGCGCCTCGGCGGCGGACGCGCGAGCCTCGAGCCGCTCACGCATCGCCTCCGCTTCCTCGAGCTCGGTTTCCAGCGACGCGACTCTGGACTTCGCGGTGTCCAGCTCGGCGCGGGCGGATGCGGCGGCGGCCGTAGCCTTCTCCACCTTCTCGTCGGCGGCTTTCTCAGCCGCCGCCGCGCGCTTCCCAGCCGCCTCCGCTTCTCCTTTGGCTTTCTCAGCCTCTTCTCGCAGAAACGCGCTCTCCGCGCCGGCTCCTTCATCTTCCAGCTCGCGCACGGTCTGCGCGTTGCGCACCTCCGCGAGCGAGGTCTCGAGTTCGGTGATCTTGGCCTCGAGCGCCGAGGCGTTCGCGGTCGCGGCTTCGAGCTCGCCTCGCACCCGCGTCGTTTCCGCCTCAGCCTCGGTGACTTTCCCCTCCATCTCGTCGAGCGACTCCGCCATGCGCTGGTTCGCCGCGCGCTGCGCGTCGAGTGCCATCGCCTGGGCCTCTTTCGTGGGAGTGGGGGTCATGGCAGCCTCCGCGGGCGCGCTCGGCGGCGGCGTTTCGCTCCGCGCCGAGCCGGCCGCGGCAGCCTCCTTCGCCGTCTTCAACTCTTCGCGGGTCTCCTCCAGTTCGCGGAGCGCCTCCTCCGCCTCCGCCTTCGCCTTCTCCACCTCCGCAGCCGCCTCCGAGGCCCTCGCATCCGCCTCGATCGCGCGTGCATCCGCCTCCGCAGCCTTCGTGGACGCGTCGGCCGCCTTGGACTCTGCCTCGGCGCGCGCCCCGCGCTCCGCGGCGAGCTCGGCTTCGGCGGCGGAGGTGTCCGGCGGCGGCGTCGTCGCCGCCTCGGCCGCCTCGGCCGCCTGGCGCGCCTCCTCGGCCGCCTGGCGCGCATCTTCGAGCGCCCGCTTAGTTTCCTCGAGCTCTTTCGCGCTCTCCTCGAGCTCTTTGGCGATGCCCTTGCCCTTTTTCACCGCGCGAGACAGCTTCTCCTTCTGGTCGGCGACGGCGGCGCGGGCCTCCTCGAGCTCGCGGCGCAGCTTCTCCTCCGCCGCGGGGTCGCCGGCGCCGGCGCCGTCCCCGGCGCCCCCCGGGGCGGGGGCGGGGCCGTCCCCTGAAGCTGCCTTGACGGAAGCTGCCTTGACGGCCTGCATGGCGAATCGTTTGGCATCGTTACGAGCCTCCTCCGCCTCTTCGCGCGCGTCGCTGACCTGTTTGTCGAGGCGCTCGATCTCCACCCTCGCCTGTCGGAGGGATGCGCGGAGCGCTTCCACCTCCTCGGCGTCGGCAGACGCGGCCGCGGCCGCGCCCACGAAGGCGCTCGTGGAGGCCCCCTCATCGAATTCGTCGTCTCGGGTCACCGCGGCGAGGTTGCTCGAGACCTCGTTCCACGTGCTCTCCGTCGCCGAGTCCAGCTTGTCGAGACCCTCGTCCACCAAGTCCCCGAGTTTCGACGCCTCGATTTTGGCACGTTCGACACCATCCTGGAGCTGCTTGCCGAGGTCGGCGAACGAGAAGTTCATCGCGCCGCCCTGATGCGTCCAGCGGACGTGGTCGTGGAGCTCGCGTCGCGGCACACGCGCCGCTCGGTGTGGACTGAGGGCGTCGACTCTGGCGACTCCGTCGCGTTTCGACAAACACAACGGGTCGAAACTGCGACGCGCTTCACGCGCCTGCGTTCGGCTGTTCGAGACCGACAAGTCGACGACTGGTTGAGATATTTCATCTTGTGTCATACGAGAGCGGAGCCATACCTGAGAGGCGCAACCCTCGGACGAGGTTTCGCGACCCCGAGGCGCATCTCCTCGCGTGTGTCATCATGGCCGCCAGGCAGACGGCGAACCGCCTCCTCTCCCGCCTCGCCCCGGTGCGTCCCCCCGCAGATCCGAATCTCGTCGGGCTGTTGTTACGGTCGCGCCCCGTTTCAAAAAAGGAACGCCATCGCGCGTCCCCGTCGCCGCGACCGCCCCCGCTGACCCCCGCGCCTCTCCGTTCCCCACGCGCGCGCTTCGCGACCGCAGAGGGGCGCTCGCGGGTTCGCCTCCGAGCCCGCGGTGTTCGTGGACAAGAACACCAAGGTGATCGTCCAGGGCTTCACCGGCAAAAACGGAACGTTCCACAGCGAGCAGGCCATCGCGTACGGGACGCAGATGGTGGGCGGGGTGACTCCGAAGAAAGGCGGCACCACGCACCTCGGTTTGCCCGTGTTCGACACCGTCGCGGAGGCCAAGGCGAGCACCGGCGCGAACGCTTCGGCGATCTACGTCCCTCCCCCCTTCGCCGCGAAGGCTATCCTGGAGGCGGTGGAGGCGGAGATGGACCTGGTGGTGTGCATCACCGAAGGCATCCCGCAGCACGACATGATCCGCGTGAAGCAGGCGATGATGACGCAGAGCAAGACGCGGCTCATCGGGCCCAACTGCCCCGGGATCATCAAGCCCGGCGAGTGCAAAATCGGGATCATGCCCGGGTACATCCACACGCCCGGGCGCATCGGCGTGGTGTCCCGCTCGGGCACGCTGACGTACGAGGCGGTGTACCAGACCACGGTCACCGGGCTGGGGCAGAGCACGTGCGTCGGCATCGGCGGCGACCCGTTCAACGGTACCAACTTCGTGGACTGCCTCGAGAAGTTCGTCGCCGATCCGCAGACGGAGGGGATCATCATGATCGGCGAGATCGGCGGGACCGCGGAGGAGGAGGCGGCGGAGTTCATCAAGGCGAGCGGCACGAACAAGCCCGTGGTCAGCTTCATCGCGGGGCTCACCGCGCCCCCGGGCAGGCGCATGGGGCACGCCGGCGCCATCATCGCCGGCGGGAAGGGCGGCGCCGGCGACAAAATCGCCGCGCTCAAAGCCGCGGGGGTCACCGTCGTGCCGTCGCCCGCGGGGATGGGGCAGGCCATGCTGGACATCTTCAAAGAGCGCAAGATGTTATAGAAAAATAAATGTGCGTGTCATTGATATCCGACGAACGAGCGACCGCGACGACCGAACCGTGCGCTTCTCGAGAAGAGGTCTGTTGTGGGTACTACAAAACGCCCGCGCCGTCACGCGGACGGCGCCGACGAGTTCGCCCCCCGGTACTCCGGGGCGTCGCCCGCGAGGAAGCCCCAGACGCCCTTCGCGCGCCGAGGCGGCGAAGGCGAGCGGGGCTCCGCGTCGCGCGGCGAGGTCGTCGCGCTGGACCCCCCCCCGCCCACCTTCCGCATCAGCCGGTCGAGCTGCAACCGGGTCTCCGCCAGGCTCGCCTCCAGGCGCGACGACTTGGAGCGCTCTTCCGAAAGCGCCCGCCGCGTCTCCGCCAGCGCGCGCGCGACGGCGCGCGGTGACGCTTCAACCTCCTCCTCCGTCTCAGAGGCGTCTTTCGTCTCGCCTGCGACCGGGGACGGCCCCAAAGGACTTCTTTCGCCTCTCCTGGCCTCCGTCTCCGCCGCGGAGACCCACTCCTTTTGCTTCACGGGGCTCAGCATCTTGGTCTTGGTCATCGGCAGGCGCCCGGCGGCGGGCCGCTTCAGCACGTGCGCCTCCGCGGAGTATTTGGCGCCGTCGTAGCCGCCGAAGGCGAGCAGCGCGGCGCCCCCCCCCACGGCCACCACGCCCGCGCCCTCCGCCGCGAGCGAGGAGCCCGCGTCCACCTCCGCCGCGGAGGTCCACTCGAGCTCGCCGGAGGAGGGCTCCACGCGAAGCGCCACGGTGTCGCGGCGCCCGCCGCCCGCGCCGCCGCCGCCGGCGATGAACCACGCCTCGCCCACCACCGCGCCCGCCGCGCCGGCGCGAGGCACCGGCGGCACGCCCGCGGGCTCGAGCTCGCGCCAGGTCATGGACATGGTGTCCAGCGCGAAGAGCTCGCCGGAGACCTCGCCGGCGGCACCCGCGGAGACGCCGCCGAACACGTACACGTCCGTCACCGCGCGCGAGCCGCCGCCGAAGCTCGCCGCGACGTGCCCCGCGCGCGCCGCCGGCGCGACGCCGCGGATCTGCGGCGCGACCCAGCTTTTGTCCGCCAGGTCGATGACGTGCACGTCGTCCAGCAGGCGCCCGCGCCTGTCCTCGCCGCCGAACACCACGATCTTCGCGCCCGCCTCACCGCGCACGAGCGTCGCGGTGTGCCCCCCCCGCGCGGGCGGCGCGGGCCCGCGCAGCGCCAGGCGACGCCACTCGCTCGTCTCCGTGTCCAGCACCCACGCGTCGAGCTTCGGCGCGGCGGCTTCCGCGTTTTCGCGCGCGCGCGCCGCCGCGGCGGCGCCCTGCGCGGCGGCGGCGTCCTCGTGGTACCCGCCGACCACCACCACCTTGGTGCCCCACGAGACCGCGGCGTGGCCCGATCGCGCGGGAAACGAAGCGAGGGGTGCGTCGCCGCCGTCCTCGGCGGCCACCTTGGCTTCCACCCTGCGCCAAGTCAGGTTCGGCAGGTGCAGCGCGAAGACGTCGCCGAGGCGCCTTCCCCCCGCGTTTCCTCCGATGACGAACACGTCGTCCCCCACCGTGGCCATGGCGTGCGCGTACCTGCCTCTCGGCTTGTGCGCGCCTCCGATCTGCTTCGTGAGCGTGGTCCACGCGCCCTCCTCGGCGTCGATGCGGTCCACCGCGGGGTGCGAGCGCGACGCCACAGCCTCGGCGCGTTTGAGGCGCTCGGCGGCTTCGCGTTCGCGCTCGCGCGACGCGGCGAGCTCAGACTCGGCGCCCGCCGCCGCGACCGCCTCCGCGGCCGCCTCCAGCACCTCCGCGACACGCGCCGGGTCGCCTCCGTCCGTGAACAGCGAGAACCAGTCCGGGTTCTCCTCCTCCATCGTGCTCACGTACATCCGCATCGCGTCAATCGCGGCGGTGTCGCCGAGCTGCGTCCAGCTGCTCCACTTGGCGCTCTCGATGGCGTTCCAGCCCCAAGGCTTGGGCGCGCGGCACGGGCCCGCGGTCGCCTGCTGGTACAGCGCGTAAAGCAGGAGCCGGGTCTCATCGGCGACCGCGCGCGCGCCCAGGGGGGGGTTCGCCGCGAAACCCACCGCCGCGTAGAAGCGGTTGGGGAACGGGATCCGGGACGCCATGGTTTTCGTGGCACGCGTTCTCGGCACGCGCCAAGAAAACGGACAGGTGGCGCTTCCCGAGGGGGTCACGCGCGGGTCCGCGCGGCGATCGGGCGCTCCCGCGACGACCGACGACCGTCCACCGGCCGAACGGGACGCGGGCGACGCGGTCGGTGACTGCCTGGACGTGCGACGGCACCGCGGTGCGCGTCGGAGTGACGCAGCCATCAACCGTCGTCGTTCCCGTTCGAACGTCCGCGGCTCGCGCTGATGAAAATTCGTTTTTTGCGAATTTTCGGCGCGACGCGACGAGCAACCGCCGCCGCCGCTCATTCGCGCCAAACTCGACCGCGCACGCCACGATGGGGGGCTCGAAGAACCCGAGAACGCGTCGCACGCGGCCAAACGTGCTCATCACCGGCACCCCGGCCACGGGTAAGTCCTCCCTGGCCGAGCGCGTCGCCGCCGCCGCCGGGATGACCCAGTACGACGTGAGCAAAATCGCGAAGGCTGAGAATCTGTGCGAGTCGTACGACGAAGCCATGGACACGCACGTCATCGACGAGGACAAGGTGCTGGACCACATGGAGGAGCGTCTGGGCACTGAGGAAGGCGGCGTGGTGGTGGATTACCACTCGTGCGATTTGTTCCCGGAGAGGTGGTTCGACCTGGTGGTGGTGCTGACGTGCGACAACACGGAGCTGTACGAGCGCCTGGAGTCTCGCGGGTACTCCGAGAAGAAGATTCGGGAAAACGTCGAGTGCGAGATTTTCCAAACCGTCGTGGAGGAGGCGCGGGACTCGTACGCCGAGGAGATCGTCCGGGTGTGCCCTTCGAACGACATCGAGGAGATGGAGTTGAACGAAAAAGACGTGCTGGAGTGGATCAACAAGTGGGTTTAGGGACACGAGAGCGTAGATTACGTCGTTTTATGACAGCGCGACGCTCTCGCCCGCGCCGCGTTAATAAAACCGACGCCGGAAAAAAACGTCGCCGCGCGTTTCTTTCGCGCGCAAAAAGTCGTCACTCCGTTTTCCGCTCGGACACGCGCATGGCGCCCAAATCTTTGACCACCTTCCTCATGTTCTCCTCGTACAGGTCCTCCTCGTCCCCGCTGAGGTCGTCCCCGTCCCGCAGCGGCTCTGCCTTGAACACGCCCGCCATGCGCCACTCCTTGCGGAACCCGAAGCGCGTCTGCAGCAGGAGCAAATTACCCTTGGACGCGACGGTGGACCCCCACGCGGCGGTTCGGAAGTGCAGCTCGTCTTCCGGAAGAACGATGTCCCCTCGGCTCATCCCGCTCATCCCCACCGAGAACTTCAGCGCGTCGCCCTCCAGCCTCCACTTCCCCGCAGAAAGGGTCATCGGCAAAAACGCGCCCACCGCGACGGGTTCGGCGACGCCGCCCTCCTTGAGCTCAACCGCCACCGGGCACAGGATGCGTCGGCCGCTCGCGCCCCACTCCGGGGGCATCCACGTCCCGCGTTCGCGACCGATATCCAAAGTCAATTTCCAACGTGTCCCGATCAACGCCTTCCCCGCGGCGCCGGTCAAACCCAGGCGCTTGGTCACCGCGCTTCCGCGGGTGCGCGACGCGCGGACGTTGTACGCGACCAAAAAAATGACGCTCCACTGAAACGCGGCGCGCGCCCACTTCTCGCGCGGGACGTCTTTCCACCACTCCTTCTCGTTCGTTCGAGTACTGTACTCGAACCCGCCCGGGTCCGAGTACACCACCTTCGAGTCGTCCGAGCCGTCGTCCGACGCGCCGAGCGACAGAGGGATCCCGCGACGCGACACAGACGCGGCGTCGAGAGACGGCGCGTTCGCGCGCCGGCGGTCGCGGCTGGATAACGGAACAGCCTCCTCCGAGATGGCGCGCTCGCGCTCCAGGGCTTCGAAGTAGCTGAAGCCCGTGCCGTACCCGCCCGCGAGCGCGGGCTGCGGCCCCGACACCAGGGAGAGCACCGCCGCCGCGCACGCCGCGGCAGCCTTCGCGCGTCCGCCCGCACCCTCGGAGGACTCGCCCCGGGAACGCGGTGCCGAGGACGAGGTCGACGCTCGCTCCTCCGCGCGGCACGCGACAGCGCGGGGGGCGTCGCGGCGGCACCGACGGGGGCGAGGCGCCGACGCGGCGTTTTCGTGCACGGACTGGATCGTGCGGAGCATCATCATCGGAGGTGCGCCGCGCCTGTCCGCCCGGATCCCCGGCTCGCGCGGTGGATGATGATGGCCGGCGAGCGATCGACCGCTTGGTGCCACGTGGACGTCGAGCAAGACAATGATGACCGAGAAACGTCGAACAAGTCGGGAGAAGCGGCAGCCAATGAAATCCAACCGAACAGCGCATCACGCGTGTTAACAAAGCGCGCTGAGCGGCGACGACGAGCAGTGCACACGCGCGTCCTCGTCGCCGGTCACGATGTTCCGCCCCGCGGCGGTGTTCCGCGCGGCTCTGCTCGCGGCGCTCGCGGCTCTCGCCGCCGCGCAGATCGTGACGGATGCCCCCCCCCCCACGTCCCGCGGCGATCCGGATCTCCCGAAGACGCGCGAGAAGTTCGCGCAGCGTTCTCCGGCGTGCGTGGCGTGCCAACGCGCCGTGGCGCACCTCGACGAGAACATGCTCCCGCGAGTCTTCGACGAGCGCGCGAAGGCTGCGCGGGGCGGCTCGTCTGAGTACGGCACCTTCTCCAAGATCATCGAGGAGGAGGTCTCCGGCATGTGCCGGGCGCAGACCATCCAGATGGAGCGCGACACCCGAAAGGCGTGCGTGCGCATGCTGGATTCGCACGAGGAGAAGATCGTCAAGGCGTGGTACGAAACCGCCGTCGTCGAGGAGATGAACGCGGAGGACGAGACGAACATGAACTGGGTGTTGTGCAGCGAATCGCGTGGCATCGCCAAGGCGTGTCCCGACGAACTCGCCACCTTGGACGTCCCGACCCTCGTGCGCCTCGAGACGCGCCAACGTTTCGACGAGACGCGCAGGCGTAACGAAGAAGCGCGAAAGCGACGTCGCGGCGACGACGACGCGAAGAACCGACGAAACAACGCCAACCCGTTTTCGAAAGGCCGCGACGGCTTGAGAGGTCCCACAGGGAGCGTCGACGAGCGCGCGCCGAAGAAGATGACCCAGCGGGAAATCCCGCGACCGCCGATCGGCTCGGGGATGCTGGAGACGTTCGTGAGCTCGGATTTCGCGCGGCGCGCCATCGGCGGGCGCGACCGCGGCGGCGACGCCGACGTCACGGACGTGCTGGTGTACTTCGCGTTCCCGCGCAAGAACCCGGCGAAGCACGCGGCGACGATGGACACGCTGAGGCACGTCTCCAACGCCATCGCGCGCGCGGCGCGCACGAAGCCCCAGGTGGACAAGGGGGGGAAGGATACCCGGGCGCGGACCCGCGGCGCGCGCGGTCCGAAATCCCCGGCGGGCGAGTTGCACACCACCGTCGTCGCCATGATCGACGCCGAGCGCAACGAGATCCCGCACCCGTGGGGCGCCTCCATCGACGGGCCCGCGGTGGTTCTGTTTCCCGCGTCGGGGAAGGAAAAGCCCCGACTTTTGCCGTTCCGGGACGCGGAAAGCGCGCAGGATCTGGACCGGCCGAGCGACGCGCCGACCCCGGCGGATGCGCTGGCGATGCTCCAGCGAAGCGGAGGCAGGCCCGAAACGCGAGAAGCGGCGGGCGTCGCGTTCGCGCACATGGAGCAGCGCACACTGGAGGGCGCGGGCCGAGACACGCTCGAGGACGAGCACGACGAGCTGTGAGGCGACCGGAGAGATAGCGACGGTCACGGTAGTGTTACTATCATAATATATGTGGTCGCGTCACGCGCACGTCGTCGCGCGGCGGCGCACGAACGAGGTCGACGCCGCTCTCTCACGCCGTCGCCTCGGATTGTTACTTTCGAGTATTGGAAGAAACATCAGATGGCATCCGCGCCGTCCAGCCCCGCGGGGGGTGGTCTGCGGGTGCTGTTCGTCACCCTCGAGTTCCGCGCGGGCGCGTTTTCGGGAAACGGCGTCTACGCCCAGTCGCAGGCGCGGGCTCTCGCGAAGGCTGGCCACGAAGTGCACGTCGTCTCCGGCGTTCCGTCGAATTCGCTCGAACGAAAACAGTCTCGCCGGACGCACTACCCCGGTGATCCCCCCAACCTCGTTGTCACCGAGATCCTCCTGTCCGAAGACCACAAGTGGGGTCGCCTGGACGCGGAATGCGGCTGGCGCGAGTTCGCCGAGCGAGCCGGTCCGGGTCTGGAAGAGGACCTGGTGCGTGGCATAGCCGACTTCGACCCCGACGTGATCCTCGGCGTGGACTGGTCCTCCCTGCCCGCGGCGCGGAGTCTTTCGCGGCGAGTGCGAAGCCTCAAACGACGCGAAAACGACGCGGATGAGGATCCCGTATGTGATAACGCGTCAACACACCTCATCGCGCCCTTCGTGTACTCCAACTTCCGCGTGTTCACTCGCTCGGCTCCGGAAGCGCACGCGAAGCTGGAGGCGGACGCCGTCGCCGCGGCGCGCGGCGTTCTCGTGCTCTGCCGCGAAGACGCCGACTTCGTCGCCGAGCGGCTCTCTCCCCCCGGGATCGCCGTCGCGCCGCGCGTGGTGCTCCCGCCGCTCCGGGAGGACGTGCGCGCGCTGGCGGAGTCCCCGGCGGAGTCGACGGAGACTCCGGATGCGGTTAGCGTGTCCGAGCGCAAGTACCTGACGTGCTGCGTTCGGCTGTCGCCGGAGAAGGAGCCGGAGAACTTCCTCAGGCTGTGTCGTTGGCTGGCGGCGCGCGACGCGCTGCGCTCGGCGTCGCTCGTGCCGGTGCTGTGCGCGTCGACGCGGGGCGAGTACGCGGCTTCCGTGCGGTCGCGATTTCAACAGTGCGTGCGCGGCAACGAGCATCGCATCGTCACGGAGCACCTCGACGCGAAAGGTCTGCGCGACTTGTTCCGCGCGACGAAACTAAACTACCACCCGTGCCGGAAAGACGCGTACGGCATGACCGTCGTCGAAGCCGGCGCGTTCGGCGCGCCGTCCGTCGCGCAGCGCGGCGGCGGCGTCGGCGCGACGCACACCCTCCGCGAGAAGGACGGCGCTTTGCTGGGTATGGACTTACGTATGACCGAACGGTCTTTTTCGTCGTCGGGGTCGGACGACGCGGACGACGACGAAACGGCGCACGCGGAGGTTTTGAAACACGCGCTCGACGCCGCGACGCTGGCGCGCGTCGGCGCCGCCGCGAGACGCGCGGCGACGGCGTGGGACGAGGCGGCCAACGCCGAGGCCGTCGCGCGCGCACTCCGCGACGCGATCGATGCGCACCGTCGGGGAGACGCCCTCGGCGATCGGCGATGGCGCCTGCCGTCGCGCGAGGACGCGGAGCGGCTGAGGCCGCTGTGGCGCGACGCGACGCTCGGGGTGTGGAGCGGGGGGGAGTGGGTCGTGCTTCAGCACGCGGCGGCGTGCGGCGAGACGCCGCATTTGGAGAACAGCCCCGAGTGGCGTCTCGGTCGCGGAGGTGCGAGAACGACGACGACTCGCGTGGTGGTCGTGACCGCGCATAACCCGATGGGCGCTCCACGCGACGCCGCCGCGAACGACGCGGCGACGCGAACGCTCCTAAACGAAGCGCGCGCGTTACACGAAGACGGGGTGTTTGAGGACGTGCGTCCGTGCGTCTCCGTGGACGCCGTGGGCGGCGCCGCCGCGTGGTGCGAGCCCGGCCTGGCGTTGACGCTCGCCGAGACAAACGGGTCCAACGAACAAGCGTTCGTGGCCGCGGCGCGGCTGGCTCGGAGCCACGGCCAGGCGGCCGTGTACGAACTCACCGGGACGCGCGGAACTTCCGGAAAGTGGACGCTCGCGGTGACGCCGGTGTTCCCCGGGCTAGACGGCTTGGCGGTTTTAGACGCGCCGTTGGTGGTGAGGCAGCCGCCCCGTTCGATGCCGACGGACCCGCGGGAGGCGGGGTGTTTTTGGGACGGCGAGACCGCAGTTCTCGGGCTACAATAAGCGTCTGAAGTGTCTTATTCTATTCTCGTGTTACATCGCGCGCTTATTTTTCGCCGTCCGGCTTTCTTTCGCTCGCTCGCTCAGTCGCTCCCGCCGGAGAGCCCCTTGACAAACTTCTGAATGGGCGAGATCATCCCGGACACCTTCTGGAACAAGTCGTACTGGATGCTCTTCTGCCACGGCTGAGCCTCGGGGAAGGGGAGGCCGTAGCCGATCGCGTACAGGATGCCGAACACCCCCCCCAGCCCGCCGGTGTTCCCGAGCTGCCTGTCCATCACGTAGCCGACGGTGAGCTGCGTGGCCTCCCCTTTTTCGTTGAAGAGCATCGAGCACGCCTGCGGGGGCGCCTCCACGCGTTTGTTCGTGGGCTCGAGCGAGCCGGCGAGCTTCCCGGTGTTGGTGCCGGTGAAGCGCGCGTCGTACCACACGCGGTTGGGCTCGAACGGGTCCACGCGGAACGCGTAGTACCCGAACTTGGCGTCGGGGAAGCCTTCCTCGATCTTGAACGACGCGAACGCCTTCAGGAACTCCTCCTTCCCGAGGGGGCCGACCACGGGCGCGACGAACTTGAAGTCGCTCGCCAAAAGAGCGGGCTCCTCGGCGCCGTTGTTCTTGGCCAGGATGCGCTTGGTGTTGGCGATGAGGGTCTCGGGGGAGACGGGGAACGTGGAAGACGCGAGCATGGCGGCTTCGTCGACCATCTGCGTCGCGAGGAACTCGGCGATGTCGTCGTTCTTGTCGGCGACCGCGGTGGACGCGTCGCCGGCGGACGCGTCGCCCTCCACCGCCGCGATGGCGGACGAACGACGGTTCGAGGCGCGAGCGATTTGCGCCGCGCGGGGGGAGACGCGGCGGGAGGAGGCGAGGCGCGCGGAAGGCGCGGCGGAGCCGGCGGTAGCGACGGAAGACGCGATGGCGAACATGGCGGCGACGGCGTGCGTGGAACGGCGCGCGATGAAGTGGATGGGGAGGAGGGAGGCCGGTGCTTTCGCAAGCGACTGTTCTTTTTCGCGTGCTGATCGCGCCACGTCGACGGCCTTCGTGGCTCAGGATGTTCGGTGACAATGGCTGACCGTGAAGCAAGTCGGCACGTCCGACGGTCACGGCACGCGAAGACAAAGTGCAAAGTGCACACCGATCCGCGCGCGATGCTGCGCGCGGCGTCGGTCGCGGCGCGGCGCGTCGCCGGCTCCGCCGGTCGCGCGCACCAGCGCCGCGGGCTGGCCGACCTGAACCCACCCCCGAAGCCCCCTTCTTCCCGTGGCGACGCCGGCAAAGAAAAAGCTTCGGGAACGGCGTTCGCCGTCATTCCCGGGCTCGGGTTGGCGTTCGGGGTGGCGCACGGCGGGTTCGCCTTGGCGGACGAACTCTCGGCTCGGTCCGGCGTGACCATCTCGGGCGTCCCGCTCGCGATCCTCTCCGGCGCGCTCATCAACAACCTCCCCGGCGGTCTCGTACAAGGCGCGCTCTTCAAGCCGGGCGTCGCGTTCGCATCCTCGTCGGTGCTTCGCGCCGGCATCGTCGCGGTGGGCGCGAAACTGAGCTTCGCGGACGTCGCCGCGGTGGGCGCGTTCTCCGTCCCGGTCGTCGCGGCCTCGGTGGGCGCCGGGCTAGCGGTCATCCCGAGGCTCGCGCGCGTCGCGGGGCTCAGCCCGAGGCTGGGCAGCCTGCTGGCAGTCGGCACATCCGTCTGCGGCGTGACCGCCGTCTCGGCGCTCGCGCCCGCCGTCGGCGCGACTGCGGCGGAGACCTCCGTCGCCGTCGCCAACGTGGCGTGCTTCGGGACGGTCGGCATGCTCCTTCTGCCGCAGATGGCGCACGCGCTCCTGGGCGACTGTCCCGAGGCTGCGGGCGCGTTCCTCGGGACGGGGATACACGACACCGCGCAGGTGTTCGGAGCGGCGTTGACGTACAAGGAGCGGTTTTTCGACGACAAGGTTTTCGAAACCGCCGCGGTGACGAAACTGACGCGGAACCTCTCGCTCGCCGCGGCGATACCCGCGCTCGCCGCCGGCGTCGCGGCGACCGCGAAGGACACGAAAATCACACAAACCTCTTCCTCGTCTTTGTTCCGAGGGAACGTGCGGAAAGCCGTGCCGCCGTTCCTCCTGGCGTTCCTGGCCGCGTCCGTCGCGCGGTCCGCGGGTGACGCCGCGTTCGCGGGGAAAGCGGCGGAGAAGGAGTGGCGCCGCGTGGTGGATTTCGTGGGGTCCGAGTTCGGGGCGAAACACTGTCTGGGAACCGCCATGGCCGCCGTAGGTTTGAATCTCAGTTTCGCCGCGTTCAGCGGGGTCGGGGTCACGCCGTTCCTCGTGGGAGGCGCCGGGGCGGTCGTCGTCTCGGGGGTGGGGCTCGCGGGGGCGACCGCGCTGGCGGCGACGCTTCGAGCGACGCGGGGGGAGAACGTCGGCGACGGCGACGGGCACCGGTAGTAGTCTACAATCGTAGCGTAGTTCTCGTAGCGCATCTCTTCGTCTCACAGCCCTTCTCCTCACCACCAGCTCTTTTGCTTCGCCGCGAGTTTCTGCGCCATGGAGTGGAAATCCTCGGCGTCGCTCTGCATCTGCGCCGTCTTGTCCTGCAGCGACGACAACTTCTCCCCGCGCTCGGCGAGTTTATTCCTCGTCTCCTCCAGGTTTCCCTTCAGCTCGGACGTCGACGCCGCCGACTCCTTCGACTTGGTCTTCCCGTACTTCGCCCTGATCTCGTCCGCGCTGCTCATGCGCGGCGCGGCGGAAGCCCCGCCGGAGCCCCCCGAGGCGGTGCGGAACAGCTCGGCGCGGCCGGCGTCGGGGTCCGTGCGCGGCGCGCTCGCGGCGGCGGCGGCGGCGGCGGGGACCGTCGTCTTCGACGTCAACATCGAAAACACGCTCTCCTTCTTCGCCGGCTCTTTTTTCGTCGCCGGCGCGGGTTTCAAAGCCGATCGCCGCACTTCGACGTCGGCGAAGAGCATCGCGAGGTCCGCCGCGGTGGCGCGCGGCGGGTCCTCCTCTTCGATCAGGTGCTCCTTCACGGCGTCCACCGCGGTCTTCGCCTTGTCCTTGAGGGACGTCGCAGCCTCCTTCGCCTTCTCCTTGGCGCCGCGCATCACCGACCCGAAGCTCGCCATCGCCGACCGCGTGTCGCCCTTGAGCATGGACCGCCCGGCGGCGGCGAGGTCCTTCGAGGGCGTCGAGGACTTCGCCTTCTCCGAAACGGTTTTGGGCGTCGGAGTCTCGGAGTCTTCTCCTCCGAGCGCCGAGACGGCGTCGCCCGCGCCGCGTTGCGCGGGCGTCTCCTCGGCGCGCGGCGCCGAAGACGCCGAAGCCGACTCGGAAGCCGCCATCTCGGCGGCTTCGTCTGCGGCGTCCGCCGCGGCGGCCATGTCCTCGTCCCAGAACATCAGCCCGCTCTCCGGCCTCGCCTTGGGGCCGCGCGCGGGCGCCGACAGCGCCAGCCGCGCGACCGCCCCCCCCCCCCCCCGCGAACGCGAACAGAGACCCGCCGCCGTCCGCCCCGAAGCACGTCGCGTCCGCCGAGGACACCGGAGGCAGAGGCCCGACGGAGGCGAGCGGCGCGAGGCCGGGGAGGGCCCACACCAGCACGCGGCCGTGCGCGGAGACGGCGGCAAAGGCGCTCGCGTACGTCTTTGCGCCGTTCTCTTTCGCGTCCTCCTCGTCCTCGTCGCCGCCCCCGGGCGTGACCAGCGCGGCGGCGACGAGCCGCTCGTCCGCGGAGGCCTTCTTCAGCGTGTGCCGCTCGCCGCGGATCGCGCCGTTGGCGGGGTACACGCGGAGCGCCTCGGCGGAGGCGACGGCGACGAGCGCGACGGAATCGTCCCCGAGTCCATCGCTCGCGTCTTCGTCGTCGTCCTCACCGCTCACCGCGTCGGGACCTCGCCTGGTGAACCAGAACCACGACGACCCAGCCGCCGCACCCTCGTCCGCGCGTCGAAGCGCGGCGCGGCGCTCGCCGCGGCGGCGCGCGCCGCCGCGCGCGTCCAGCGGCGCGACGGCGAGCGCCGGCGACGCGGTTTTCGGGCGGCACGGTTTGCCGACGACTTCGCCCGAGGCGACGCTCACGAACGCGACGGCGCTGCCCGTGCTGGCGACGGTCACCATCTCCGCGCCGGAGAAGGTCGCGACGTGAGCAGCAGTAGGAGTAGGAGTCACGGACTCAGAAGAAGCCGTGAGGTCGCTCGTCGCGCGAGCGTCGCGCGTCTCGTCTTCCTCCCGCGCCACCGTCCCGACGACGGGCGCGCAAAACGAAGCCGCGGCGACGCCTTCGACGCCCTCCGCCTTGCCGTCCGCGAACGGCGCGCACGTGAACCGCAACAGGCCCTCCCGCAGGTCCGTCACCGAGCACGTCCCGTTCGCGTCGCCCACGAACAGCAGGCTCCGTTTTGAGTCGATGCGCGTCTCCACGCACGTCACCGCGGCGTTGTGCGCGCCGAGCTCGCCCACCAAGACGTACCCTCCGAGACGCTCTGTTTCCGAGACGTCCGCCGTCGCGTCGGCGATTCCATCCGCTCGTTTTAAATCCAAACCGCCGTCCAGCATGCGCACGGCGGACGCCCGGAGATGGTCTTCGAGCGCGAAGTGCACCTCCACGGCGCCGCACCGGCGCCCGACGACCAGCATCGAGCCGCCGCACGCGAGGTGGCAGATGGTCACGGCGCGGTCCTTCGCGGACATGCCGGCGTTGGGGCCGGGCGACGCGAGCGCTACGGGGACGAATCGACCGACGCCCTCCGCGCAGACGCGCACCGCCGCGCCCTCGGCGGCGGCGGCGGCGACGACGTTCCTCTGCACGGCGACGCTCCCCTTGAACCACCGGCCGGCGTCGTCTACCGCGCCGCCGGTCAAAGGCCAGGCGTCACCCCACGCTTCTCTGCGCGACTTGAAAGCGTCCGGCCCGGCGGCGTCGAGCGCGCCCGCGAACCGACGAACGAACCCGGGGCTCGCCGCCGTCGCCGCCGGGGCGCACCGCGCCGCCAGCCGCGGCATCAGCTCGACGATCTCCTCGGCGGGCAGAGGCTTTTGAGGCTCGCGCGAAGTCGACGAACTCGTTTCCGGGTCAGTCGACGCCCCGTCCGACGCCTCTTCGGCGCTCGGAAGCGCGGGAGAAACCGCCGGGGGGTCGCGGCGGCGAAAAAGGGCGCCGTCCGCGAGCGCTCGCGCGTCGTGGACGTGGATCTGCCCGCCCTCCGAGAGCGTCGCCGCCGCCGCCGCGGTCTCCGGCCGGAACGGAGGCGACGCCAGCGCCACGGCCGTGACCGGCCCGAAGTACGGCAAGGCCACCGCGCCGGCTTTGCGCGCCTCCGCGGGCCGCGGCGGGCCGGACGCGGCGTCCAGCTCCAGAGGCACTAAAACGGCGGGGTCGGGCGCGCCGGCGGCTTCGCCGCCCACGCACGCCAAAACGCCGGCGGAGCGCGATTCTCCGCCGTCGCCCCTGTCGTCGCCGCTCGACCCGCTCCCGCGGTGGCCGGCATGCGCGTGGCCCGCCATCGAGCTGCCCGCGGCGCCCACGGCGCGCGCCGCGAGCGCGCGCACGGGCATGCGCTCGTCGGCGCTCGCGCCGGCGCGCGGGTGGAACGCGCGCGCGCACGCGATGGCGACGGCGTGCCGCCTGGCCGAGCCCGGCTTCCCGAGCGCCGGCACGATCCACAGGCGCACGGCGCCGTCGTCGTGCCCCGTGGCGATGACCCCCCCCCCGTTCCCGACCCACGTCGCGCACATGATGCGGGAGACGTTTTCGTTTGACTCCGTTTTCGTTTCGGGGGTCGGCCGAAACGTCGCCGCGGGTTTCTTGGCGTGCAGGTCCCACACCGCGAGTCGTCCGTCGGCGTACGCGAACAGCACGCGCGCGGTTTCGAATCCCGGCTGGGGTTCCACCGCGACGCACGCCGCGTTCGATTCGCTTGAAGCGAGTGTCGTTTTACCCGCGGACGCCGAAGTAAGTACTTCTTCCGAAGAGGTGAGCGACGACGTCTCGCGCAGCTCCCACGGCACGACGCCCATGGCCTGGTCCGGGGTCACCGCGTACGCGCGCGGCGCGAGGACGCCGCCGTCGGCGCCCGGCCGCGCGGCGGCGACGCGCACGACGCCTGAAGCTTCGCCGAGCATGATGAACGGCGAGCGCCGGAGGGCGGCGACGGCGGTGACTTCGTTCGGCCACCGCGTGGACGCCAGCAGCGTCTGCGACCGCAGGTCCCAGACGTCCACGCCGCTCTCGACGGAGACCCGGATGACTCTCCCGACGCTGCTGACGAAGCGCACGCGGAGCGCGGGCTCCAGATGGCGGGGCGTCGCCAGGAGCACCGAGAGGCCGTCCGCGCCGAGCACCTTGACGCCTGTGTCGACACCCACGGCGAGCAGACGCTGCACGGGGTCGTAATCCACGCATGTCGCGCTGTGCAGGCTCCCGTACTCGGCCACGATGCGCGGCGCCAGGGGGGGGGCGCCGAGCGACTTGGACAGCGCGTCCACGTCCGGCGCCGCGTTGATGGCCTCCGTCACAGCCTTGGTGATGGACGAGAGCTTGAACCGAGACATGGTCGCGGTCCGGCGCCCTCGGACCCCGACCAGCCTCCCGCGCTTCCCGGTCCGGAGGGAACGACGCCCGGAAGGCGGAGTTCGCTGGCCGAGGCGCGAGCCGTTATCGGCCGCGTGCGGCGCGCAGTGGTCAACCGCGTCGCTTCGCCAACGGTTTCACGAGAGTCGTGGTCGGCACAGCAGCGTTCGTCGGGTTGGCACTCAGAGTTTTCTGATCTTCAGACTGTTTACTCACTGGACTCGACTTCCTCGGAAACACGACGCGTCAACACGGCTTGGCGCGAGAAAACGCGATATTTCGTTTGCTCTGTCGGGCGATTCATCACCGAAGAGCGTTGAGAGATCGCGCGCTTCACTTCACAGCGCGCGCTCCTCGAGCACCCGCGCGACGCGACCATTTCGGCCGCCCTCACCTCAAACGCCACGCAGCGGCTGGTCCAGCGGTGCGTCTCCGCCCCCACCGCGCCCACCCGCGGTCCGCCGACCGTGACTTTCTGTTTCCAGCCGCCGCCCGACGCGCGATTCACGCCCGACGCGTTCGCGCGGCGGCCGTCGCGCGGCGGTCGCGACGCGGCTCCACGCGCGCGTTCCGCGTCCTGACCTCCTCCATTCCGTCGTTTCCCCGCCCTGTCGAACGTCGCAGCGTGCGCACGGACGCGTTCGCCTCGGTCAAGAAGCGCTTTCCTCGCGCCCGCCCCCGCCGACACGCCCCGCCGACAACCGCCGCAACGATGGCCGGAAATCCCGCGCCCAGAGATGCGGACATGGTAGTGATGAAGCCCAAGGAGATCGGCGACGCCGATTTCGCCAACTACTTCTGCACGTACGGGTACCTGTACCACCAGAAAGACATGCTCGAGGACCAGGCGCGCATGACCGCGTACCACAACGCCGTGCGCATGAACCCCCGATCGTTCAAGGACAAAGTCGTGCTGGACGTCGGCACGGGCTCGGGCATTCTCGCCATCTGGGCGGCGCAGAACGGCGCGAAGAAGGTGTACGCCGTGGAGGCGACGTACATGGCGACGCACGCGCGGAAGCTGATCAAGGCCAACGGTCTGGATCACGTCATCGAGGTGCTGCAGAGCACGGTCGAGGAGGTTGAGCTCCCCGAGAAGGTGGACGTCATCATCAGCGAGTGGATGGGGTACTTTCTGCTGCGCGAGTCCATGTTCGACTCCGTCATCGTCGCGCGCGACCGCTGGCTCAAGGAAGGCGGCGCCATGTTCCCCTCGCACGCCAAGATGTACCTGGCGCCGATCCGCACGGGCACAGCCGCGCAGAAGCACGCGGACTACGAGGACTCCTGCGCGGGCTGGGACGAGTTTGCCGACCAGACCTTGAACACGTACGGCGTGGATATGCGCGCGCTCACCGAGCCGTTTGAGCAGGAGCAGACGGAGTTCTTCATGAACACCAGCGCGTGGGTGGACGTCCACCCGTCCCAAGTGCTGGGGAGCACGTGTTTGCTGAAGGAGTACGACCTGCACACGGTGACGCTGGAGGAGATGAAGGCGGTGGACGTTCCGTTCGAGCTCAAGATCCTGGACGCGCCGGGGCCCAACGGCCCGGCGCAGGTTGGCGCGTTTTGCGGGTGGTTCGACGTCTCCTTCAAGGGCTCGGGCGCCAACCCGAACGAGACGGACGTGGAGTTGACCACCGCGCCGGACGCGAACGGGGCGACGCACTGGGGGCAGCAGGCGTTCTACGTGCACCCCTCCATAAGCGCCGCCGACGGGAACGTCCTGCAGGGGCGGCTGGAGTTGAAACGCAAGCAGGAGAACCAGCGCCTGTACGACTTGCGGTTATCGTGGAAACAGGGCGCGGGCGAGGGCGGCGCGTTCGTCGCCAACGAGGACATCGGCAACGAGAGCAACGTGTGGCACATCGAGTGAGTCTCATCGTCGCGCGTGGCCGAACGCCCAAAGAGCCACACGTTTGCGGCGTCGACGCGTGTCGTACCGGGTACGCGAGTGTGCGCTACGCAAATACGACGTGTACCGTAGAAGAAAATCGAATTCGTTCTCTGATTCGCGTCGTCTCGTCGTCTCGCGCCCAGACGCGTTCGCGGCCGCGGCTCACCACAGCGGACCCTCCTCGACCCGCGCGATCGCGGCGTCCTCATCCTCGGAATCCGTCGGAGCGATATCCTCGAGCACTTCGTCCGCCTCATCACCCGAATCGTCGCCCAAAGAAGAATCGTCGCCCGAATCCTCGCGCGGCGCGTCCGCCGGCGCCGGCGCCGGCGCCGGCTCCGTCGCCGCTCGCTCCTCGACAAGCGGCGCGACGAGTTCCGCGCGCCACTTGTGCGTGACCGGCCCCGCGGTCGCGAACGGGTCCGCGCCTGTGGCGGTCCGCTTGACGAGGTTCTTCCTGGTGAACGGTTTGCAGTTGAAGAACTCCATGGTGAGCCCCCCGAACACGGAGTCCGATTGCGCGGCGTCCGCCTTGAGGAACTGGCAAATCTCCTCCTCGCTCCGCAGGATGAACGTCTTCCACGTGCCCATCGGTCCGGCGGGGGTCCGGTAATAGCAGTCCGCGGCCCACGTGCCGTTAGCGTTGGGCTTCTTGCGGATGGCCTCCCACCGCGACCAACCCTCGGGAACCGGGGGGACGCACGCGCACAGCTCCTCGGGGGGGTTCCGGTTCCCGGGAACCGCCGGCGGCTTCGACGGCTCCGGCTCCGGCTCGGTCGCGCCTCCGTCGTTCGCGTATCGCCGCGGTTCGGGGTTCGTCGAGGGTCCGGACGCGTCCACCGCGATTCTCGGCTCCGGCGCGTCCTTCGCGGGATCGCGCATCGCGGGTCTTTTGATGACGAACTTGAGTCTCGGTTTCGCGGCGGCGGCCGGTTGCGGCGCCGGCGCGCGCGTCGCCTCCGGCGCGGCGGGGGGAGGTTTCGTTTCCGGAGCTTTCCGTTCGGCAGGCGCGACGCGCATCATCGCCGCCATCACTCGCGCGGTCTGCGCGTCCGCCGACGCGGCGGCGTGCTTCTTCTCGTCGCCCTCCCGTAGGTCCAAGATCCCCGGCGCGAAGCCGATCGCGGGGCTCTTCGCCGCCTGTTCTTTTTCGGAACCGTCTTCGGGCGCGCCGCGCTCGGCGCCGTCCTCGAGTTTTTCGAGGGGCCCGCCCGGCGTGTCGGCGACGTCTTCGGCGTGTGCCTCGTCCTCGTCGTCGTCCTCTTCGCTTCCCTCCGGGTCCACGGGCACGCGATGTTCCGCGAACTGCCGAACCACCGCGGTGACCACCCGGTGGAACGCGTCGTGCATCGCGCCCTTGGCTTCCTCGGTGTCGAACATGTCGCGGTCCTCCTCGGCGACGCCGGCCATCGCCGCCGCCGCCATGGACTCCAGCGAGCCCGCCATGTCCCTGAACCCGCGGTCCGGAGGCACCTCGGTGACGATCGCGGTCGCAGCGAGCGCCAGCGCGTCTACCGCGCTCGCCCCGTCGCGATTCGCCGCCGCCGCCGGAGTCGCGTCCGCGGCGACTTTCGCGGCGCGCGCGAGATCCGCCGCCGTGACTTGCCTCTCCACCTCCACGAACCCCGGGAGGCTCGAGCCGAGGCGCAAACCAGGACGCCATCCGCCTTCGGACGCGGCGATGCCCACGCCCTCGCGCTCGAGGCGCGCGCGCGCGCGCGCGCTGCGAGGCATCTGGCGCTTGGGATCCCGGGACTTGCGTGTCCCGGGATCTCCCAGGTCGCGCCACCCCGCGCACAGCTGGCACTGCGCCCACCGGGGTTTCTCCGTCTCCAAGTCGGGGAGTTCGCGCGCAAAGTACGCGCGCGACGCGTCGAACAGCGGACACGCGTTTCCGAAACTCAACCACGCGCCTTCGAAACGCCACGACGCGGCTTTCGCGGTACCCGATCGCCTCACGTCCAAACGCTCCCGACGCTCCTGGTCCAAAAGCCGAGACTCCAGCTCCGCCTTCTGCCTGCGCAGCGCTAAGCGCAACTTCTCGAGCGTCGCGTCGTCCACGTCCTCGTCGTCGCTCGCGGTTTTTCTTTCGTCCCTCTCCTCGTTTAAAGCCGGCTTACCGTCCGGCGATCGCCCGCGGTGCGACTCTTTGCGAGCCTCGATGGAGACCGCCGCGTTTCCCAAAGTCCGGTCGCCGGACTCGCCGGCGAGGTGCACCTCGAAATCCAAAAGGAACTTCTCGTACAGGATCCGCATGGAGTGCCCCGCGGACGTTGCGGTGGACAAGTCCCGGCCGAGCGCCTCGCAGACGCGTTTCCAGCGCTTGTCCCTGGTGACCGCGTCGTACCCGCCCAGCGCCTGCACCTCGCAGAACACGACGTGCAGATCCAGCTCCGCCTTGTTGAACACCGGCGTCTTCGGGCGGCGACCGTCGCGCCGCGTCAAAAACGCTTCGACGCTCGCGAAAAACGTCGCCCGCGACGGGATCGCCGCCGCGGGAACCGGTTTCGAAGCGCCCAGCAGCGCGGGCCTCGAGGGAGCCGGAGGCGCGGCGGTCGAGACCGCGAACGTCCGCGGGCGCGCGTACGACGGCGCCGGAACGTATCCGTGCTGGTCCCACGGCTTCGCGTGCTTCGCCTGTTTCGCCGGTTTCGCGGGGCGCGCCGACCGCGGCGCCGGTTCCGCGACGAACATCGTTCGCGCGTCAATCTGCGACGGTTCCAGCGCTAACGATCCGTCCGCCATCAGGCGCCGTTTCTTCTGCCTGTGGCCTCGGCCGGTGTGGCCTTCCTCCGAAGGTGGCACCTCCGAAGCGCTCGCTCGGTTTTCCTCCGCTACGCTCGCGACGGTCCGCGCGTCGGCGGTCGGATCGACCGGCGCCGGCGCGCCGGCGTCTTCGGGGGACCCCGCGTGCGCCGCGTCGATCTTCTCCGGCGGCGTGTCCGGCTGCGCCTGGAGTCCATCCTCGCGGGGCGCCTCGCCTCGCCCCGCGTCCACTCGGGTGTTGTGCGCGGCGATGGAGGCGGCCTCGTCCATCGCCGCGAGCGACGCAGACAACGCCGACGCCTTCCTCGCGAGATCGCGGTTCGCGTTGGCGATGATCGCGCTCACCTCCGAGTGTCTTTGAGCACCCCTCCGCGCCTCGGACACGTCCTCGCGCGGAGGGGACGCCGTCCTCGCCCTCGGCTCCGGCGCGATCTGCTCGACCGCACTCCAAGTCGTGGGCTTGTCCGACATCGCGTCGCCGCTCGTGGTCTACCTCCTGGCGCGCGACATGAACGCGAGTGGACGCCTCCGTGGTCGTGCTCGAAGGATGCGCGGTCTACGCTTTCGACGCCTTAAACCCTCCTCGGATGGGAAACGAAGGCACGCCTCACGTGCCTCCAGTCGATAGGCGCGCGTCTCAACGACGGGATATCGCACGCGCTCGACGCTCTCGATATGAAATTCACGAGCGTTCGCGACGCGTCGCGGTCGATACGCGCCGCGCGTGCGTGCAGTGCGACCCGACGCTTCGTTCAAATTGCAGAGCGGCGCTGGACGAAAGCGCTGGAAAAGCGGAGACGAAAACGACGAGACGGGATTTTTTTCTCGGCCGCATTCGGTCGCTCCGAGGTTCACTCCACGGTGCGCGGGGGCATCGACACGCGTCGGGGATGGCGGACGAATCCACCACCGCGCGCGCGAGCGCGGCGGAAGCCGACTGCGATAAGCCCGCGTGCGCGGTGAAGGGGGAGATGTTCGCGATGATGAAGGACGCGGCGAAACAAAGCAAGCGAAGAGGCGAAGGTGCCGATGCGACGACGGCGACGGCGGAGAAGCCTTGTCCTGTGGACCGCGAAGAGCTGGGACAAGGCACGTGGGCGTTGCTACACACCATGGCTGCGCACTATCCGGATCGCCCGGATGCGTTGCATCGCGTACAGGCGCGGAGGTTCTTCGACGCTCTGGGGTTGTTGTATCCGTGCGCGCCCTGCGCGTCGGATTTTCGGGAAGACATGAGGAGGGCGCCTCCGGCGGTGGAGTCGCGCGAATCGCTCGCGGTGTGGCTGTGCAACCGGCACAACGAGGTGAACGAGAAACTGGGGAAGCCTTTGTTTCCCTGCGTTCTGAAGGATCTGGACGAGCGGTGGAGGAAAGGGGGGAAACACTGCTGGCACGGATGACGCGACGCGCGCGCGAAACGCGGAGAAGCGGCGACCTCGGCGTCGTCGTCGTCGGCGGAAAAGGGCGACCGTCACCAGGTACTTGAGTAGACTAGCTAGTCTACTTTCGTCATAGACTATGTATCGCGCGAAATCGAAAATCGAGCCTACGCTTCAGTCGCGTCCCCCTCCGCGTCCCCCTGCGTCTCCTCGGGCTCGGGCGCAGCCTCTACCCGCAGCACGAAGTGTTTCTCGGGACACCGCCCGAAGTCTCCGTATTTCCCCGGGGTGACGTCCCTGACCACGACGCAGTACACGCCGGCTTCCAAGTTTTTGGGGAGCGCGACGTGCGCCAGCGACGCCTCGCCCTTGTCCGTGAACGCGGCGTCGAAACCGAGCGGGTTCGAACCCGGGTCCAGGGGGATCTCGGGGCCGTACACGTACGACACGGACGCGTCGGATGCGTCGTCGCTCGTGTCCGCCTCCCGCCCCTCCCGCTCCTCGTCGTCGGCGGAAACCGCCGAGGCGCCGGCGCCGTCGCCGGGCTCGTCGGCGCCGCCCAAATCCGCGCGCGGTTCCGCGACGGCGGGCGCGCCTTTGGTGAGGACGCACCGGAAGACGCGTCCCGACTCGTGCGTCGCGACGTCGCCGAACCGCACGACAGCCGGCGCGTTTTCCGGTGCGTTTTGGGAGGGATCTTCGTTTTCGGGATCTTCGTTTTCGGAACGCGTTTCGTTTTCGGTACGCGTTTGATGAGACGGGTCGAGTTCCTTTTGTTTCGGCGCGAGCCGCGCGCGCGCGACGACGAGCGCTCCGCCGAAACCGATGGCGCGCCCCGCGACGGCGTCGAGCGGCGCCTCTTCCGTGCCCGCGCGCGTTTGTCTCGCCGTCTCGCCGTCTTCGTCTTCGTCTTCTGGCCCACCGGAAGGATTAAGGATTTCCAGCTCGAGAAACGCGGGAAGCTCGAGCGGGCGGTCGGCTTCGAACGCCCCGACGTACGACGCGCCGGACGCCGCGTCGAAGGCGTCGCCTCGGCCTTCGCGTCGCCCGTCGCGCCACTCGCCCTCGTAAGTGTCGCCGTCGCCGTCGCGTCCTCCGCGCCACGCGCCTCGCCCGTGCCTCTTCCCACGTTCGAAGTCGCCCTCGTACCGCTCGCCGGTCGAAGAGACGGTCTCCACGCCTTTGCCGTGCTTCTTGTCGAACGCCCACTCGCCGTCGTAGCGGCTTCCGTCCGGCGCGACGAGCGCGCCTTGTCCACTTCGCGCGTTTCTCTCGAACCCGCCCGTGAACGTCACGCCGTTTGGGAACGTGAGCGTCCCTCGCCCGTGCATCTCGCCCATCTCGAACGCGCCGACGTACTTCTTCCCGTCGCTCCAGCACCGCTCGCCGATGCCGGTCATCTCGTCGTTCGCGAAGTCGCCCTCGTAGTACCCGCCGTCCGCCATCGAGAGCCTTCCCCGGCCGTGCGCCTCGCCGTGCACGAAATCGCCCTCGTACACGTAAAACCGGTTGGGGAAACGGTACGTGCCGCGACCGTGTCGCTGGCCAGACGCGTTCCGAGGACCGACGAACGCTTTGTCCAGCTCCGAGCCCCGCAGCGTCGTGCCGAGCCCGGCGGTCATGTCGAGCGACGCCATGGCGCTCTGTACGATGGCGGGAAGTCAACACTTTCTGCGAAGGTCGTGGAAATCAAAAAGTCCGCAAGAGCGCACGCAGTTTTCCCGAGCGCTTCCACATTTTTCTTGGATGCGTTCGACCGCCGCCCGCCGTCAGAACTCCTGGGCGCCTCTCTCGATACCCCGATCGACGCGACCATGGGAAAACGCGGCCGCGATGAAGAAGTAGGCTCCGGTACCGGCGTGTACGGGCTCTCCCCGGCGGAACCCGCCGACGACGTCCGGGTGATGACCGCCTTCGCGCACCGCAGGCATCTGAACAAGCGCTTTCTGGAGGACCTGCAGCGCAAGATCGCCGCGGATCCCTCCTGCTGGCTCGAGAAAGAAGCGGAGAGCTACAAAAAACACGCCAGGAAAATCAGGGTACGTCGCGCCTCCCAATCCCGCGCCGGTCGCGCGTCCCACTCGCCTCGCTCGTTCGCGCCGCGGCCGCGCGGTCGCCGCTCGCGCGGGAGGAAAGAAACCCTTCTTTTCCGAGCCGAATTCGCGTTTTTCCGAGTGGTCTCCGCGGGCGTCTCACAGCGAACCCAAAACTCCGGCCCTCCCTCGCGCTCCGCAGGATGAGTTCAAGGACGTCTCGCACGCTATGGAACGAGCCAGCGCCGCGGTGTCGCTGGTCGCGGGCGCGGAGGAGAAGCAGGGAAGGTGTTTTGTCTTCGGCACGGGCGACGGCGGGCAGCTCGGCCTCGGCGACGACGTGTTCGAACTTCTCCGTCCGCGCCTGCTGGACACGGTGGTTCCCGCGGGCTTGCCGGTGCTGAAGGTGGCGTGCGGCGGCATGCACACGCTGGCCATCGTGCAGGGCGGCCTGGTGTACTCCTGGGGCGTGAACGACGAAGGCGTGCTCGGGCGGCGGGCGAACAAAGACGAACCCGAGGCGGAGTCGAAACCCGCGCCCGTGAACCTCGGGTCCAAGGCGGCGGTGGACTTGTCCACCGGGGACTCGCACGCCGCCGTGGTCACCGCGGACGGCTGCATCATGGCATGGGGCACGTTTCGGACCTCCTCCGGGCTGTACGCGTTCACCCCGGAAGGCGAACAGATCTGCAGGAACCCGCAAACGCGGTACGCCCCGGACTCGGACGCCGGCCGCGCGACGGCGGTGGCGAGCGGCACGGACCACATCCTCGCGCTGACTAAGGCTGGCGACGTGTACTCCTGGGGCTGCGGCGAGAAAGGCAGGCTCGGGCGGCTGGTGGCGAAGGACGCGGACAACATCAACAAGCGCGATGTGGAGGCGAAGACGAAACTCCTGAAACCGGCGAAAGTGCCCAATCTGCCCTCCGGCGTGACGAGCGTCGTCGCGGGGAGTTACCACTGCTTCGCGATCGCGGCGTCGAGCGACGGGTCGCGGAGCGAGGTTTTCGGTTGGGGTCTCAACTCGTACGGCCAGCTCGGCATTCCGTACGACTTCAGCATGCCCGCGTCGAGCCAGCTGGTGTACTTCCCCAAACGCGTCGACGAACTCTGCGGTAAGAAATTCGTCGCCGGCGACGGAGGCGAGAACCACACGTTGATGCTCTCGGCGAGCGGAGACGTGTACTCGTGCGGACGAAGCGCGTACGGGCGATTGGGGTTGCCGTCCATCGACCCGAACGACGACGAGCCGCATTCCGATCTCGGACACGTCACCGGGGTGACCGACGCCGTCGCCGTCGTCGCCGGGGGAAGCACGAGCGGCGCCGTCACCGCATCCGGCGAGGCGTACGTGTGGGGATACGGCGACCTGGGCCAGCTCGGCCGCGGCGAGGACCAGTCGGACGCCATGACTCCGGTGGCCTTGGCCAAGACGAAGAAAATGGGAGGGGACAAGATCTCGGCGCTTTCGTTCGGAGGACAACACGCCGCGTTGGTTTGTTTGCCCTCCGACTCCGAAGCGCGCGCGGCGAAGCGCGCGCGCTGAAGGCACGGCGAGTCACGACGAGGCGATTCGCGACCTCGACGGTCGATTAAAAATGAAAAGAATACGCTCGAAACCCGCTCGAGATCGTCGGTTGTTCCGCCTCCGGCGGCGGATCTTCGCCGGTCACGTGCTCCTCCCCCGTGAAGAATAGCACGTACACGTTGGAAACGGCGATCACGAGCCCGAGAAGCACGAGCCCGAGCCCCCGCCACGCGTCCCTGGCGCGCGCGTCGCGCCGTTTCACCTCCCGGTTTCCGGAAACCGGGTCCGTCCCGAAACGCGTCCCTGCGCCGCTCGTCGCCAACAAAGGCGCGTCGAGCCCGTCCGTCGCCTCCGCGGGCGCCAGGTCCTCCAACCCACCGGCGAGACCCGACAATGGTAATTCGTCGATGCCGCCGATACTCCCGCCGCCGTCCGTCCAGTGGGTCGAGCGCGCGCGCCGGGAATGGCCGCCGCGCCGCGACGTCCCGCGCGCCTCGCGCCGCTCGTCCGCGGAGGCGGCGTCGGCGTCCGCCGCGCCCGGCACCGGCGACGGCGCCTCCGCGGGCGGCGGAACCAGCAGGAGCGCCGCCGGGACCCAGCATATCACCAGCACGCCGGCCGTGCTCCCCACGAGCTGGAACACCTTCCCCAGGTCCTCCACCGCCAGCGCGGTCGCGGTGGTGGCGAGCACGAACGCCAGGGTCTGCGAGACGTGTCTCGCCGCCGGCGCCGTTCCCGGCGCCGCCGGAGTCCATCCGCACGACGCGGCGAGCACGTCGTCCAGCGCGGCCCTCGCGCTGAAGTGATTCATCGGGTAGCTCCCGATCGCGCTCAGCCCCATGCCCACGGTCGCGACCAGCATGTACGGGTCGGACGCGTCGTACGACTTGAGCATGTTCGAGTCGATGTCCGGGTGGCTCAAGTACGCGCACGCGCCGACGGCGAGGTACCCGACGAGGCACATCGTCGTCGCCGCCGTCGCGACGCGGCCCATCGTGCGGCGCCGCGCCGCCTTCGCGTCCTCCGCGTCTTCGCCGCTCTCTTCCGCGCGCGCTCCCGGGTCCCGCGCTCGCTCCTCACGCAGCTCCGCGTAGATCGATAGGACCTGGATGTGGCACTGGAACGCGAAGACGAGAATCGGTAGCGCCAACACCGAGCGCTCGTCGAACCGCCACAGGTCCGCGCCGCCGCCGCGGAACCCCGCGGACCCGACGGCGCCGCGACGAGAGATTTTGAACCACCAGCCCGCCCCGGAATCGGTCGGCTCGTGATGCCCGTCGACGTCCGTCCCGTTCGCGTCATGAAATTCATGACGCGTGAAGTTTCCCATTGAGGCTCCCGTGTCCGTCGCGTTCGTCCCGTCGTCCAAAGCGCGTCCTCGCGCGTCGCCGAGCGCCGCGAAGGCGCCGCGCGCGAATTCCGCCACCACCGCGTACGCCGTGTACGACAGCGCCATCACCGTCACGGCGGACGTCGGCGCGAGGTGCTTGGTGCGTCTTAACAGACTGAGCGGCAGCAGCACGCACACGCTGGTCACTGTAATCACGACCGTGCGTTCCACACCAAACGCGCCGGCGACTTGCGCGTTGTTTAGAAGGCCCGCGCCGGCGGCGACGGAGGCAAACGCGTCGGCGACGATGATGGTGTACGCCACGCAGCTCCCCGCGATGTACGCGATGAGCGTGACGGAGACGGCGTGCGCGGCGCCCGGTCCCAGCGCCTTGCGCACGAGCTCCTGGTAGCTCACCGCGCCGTAGACGTCCGAGGCGCGCAGGAGCACCTTGAGCGTGAACACCACCACGGCGGCGACCAGCGGGAGCACCAGCGCCGCGAGCGCGACGCCGAGCTCGGACACCGCGAACGGCACGCTCAGCACGCCCGCGCCCACCGCGCAGTTGGCGAGGTTGAACGTGGACACCAGGAACGACGCATCGCGCGGGGGAGCTTCGTTTGTGCCGTGCGTGACGAGCGGCGCGTCCGCGTTCGCGTCCTCGTCGTCGGTCTCCGCGAACACGTCCACGCCAGTCTCCGTCCCGCCCCCCAGCCGCCCTCCTCCGCTCTCCATCGCGTTGCGCGCGAGACGGAGTTTTCGAAAACGCGCTCGGGCTATCGAAACCCGGGCGGCAGAGCTCGCCCCTCGCGACGGTACCGCTCCACCTTCCTGTCCTGCGTCGCCGCGAAGATGGCCGCGAACGTGCCGAACGAGAGGAACCCGAGCGTGGCGAGAACCAGCCGGTCGCCGCTGGCCATACGGACGGGTCGCGTCGGACGCGCGACTCTGTTTGCAGGAGCGGCGATCACGCGCACGCCTCGATCCAGTCAGCAGTCTGCCTCCGATTCGGATCGCACGCCTTGCGCTTTTTGCCCCTTTCTGCCAGAGGTAAACCTAATAGGTCGCCGGGCGCGCACTCGCCGCAGCGCCGACCCGTCGCACTCGGACGTGTGCTCTCACGCACATCGCGACGATGTCGGCCTCAACGTCGGCGATATCCGCGAAGGCGCGCTCGTGCTTCGCGGGTACCGCCCCCCGCGGTTCTCGCCGCGCGCTCGCGCGATCGGGCGCGACCGCCGCCACGTCGGCCGACAAATGTCGGGCGCGTCGGTCGCTGACCCCCCGCGCGGCGGTGGCTGATCCCCCCGGCCCCTCCCGCACGGACGCGGAGATTCGCGCGGAGGAGGCGATTCTCGCCGGCGACGACAGCGACGGCACCATCGCCGGTTTCACGAAGCTGGAGTGGTCCTGCATTCAGACCCCCGCTCGGTACCTCGGCAACGAGATCGGCGCCGTGCACAAGGACTGGGACTCCGCCGAGGTGCGGTTCACCATGGCGTACCCCGAGATTTACGAGGTGGGCGCCTCGAACCTGGGACACGTCGTGCTGTACACCATCCTGAACAACCAGCCCGGGATGCTGTGCGACCGCTCGTACCTGCCCGGCGAGGACATGGAGCAGCTCATGAAGAGCAAGGACCGCAAGCTCTTCGCCGTCGAGTCCAAGCGCCCGCTCGCGCACTTCGACGCGCTCGGCTTATCGTTGGCGTACGAGCTGGGCGCGGTGAACATCCTGGAGATGCTGCACCTGAGCGGCGTGCCTTTGTCGTGGAAAGAGCGCGATGACAAACCGGACGAGGTTTGGGACGTGGACAACGGATCGTGGCCTCTGGTGTTCATCGGCGGGCCGACGGCGACGTCCAATCCCGAACCGGTGGCTGACTTTTGCGATTTCGTGTGCATCGGCGACGGCGAGGACATCATGCCCGAGATCGGCGAATGCCTGAAGAAGTGCAAGAGAGAAAAGCTGAACCGAGAGGAGACGCTGTTCCGGCTCGCGACGGAGGTGGTGGGGGTTTACGTCCCTCGGTTTTACGACTCGCCGCCGGGATGGGGGGGCGCCGTGTTCCCGATTCGCGAGGGCGTCCCGGAACGCGTCCGCCGCCGCGTCTCCGACCCCAACCCGCTGATGCAGATCGGGCTCGTGCCGTACGTCAGCACGGTGCACGACCGCCTGACCGTGGAGATCCGCAGAGGCTGCACACGCGGGTGCCGCTTCTGCCAGCCGGGTATGCTCACCAGGCCGGCGCGGGACGTCGACCCGGAGGTGGTGGTGGAAGCCGTGGAGCGCGGGATGCGAGACACGGGGTACAACGAGTTCTCGCTGTTGTCGCTGTCGTGCTCGGATTACCTCGCGCTCCCCAGCGTCGGGCTGGAGATCAAGAACAGGCTGAAGGACGAGAACGTCACCCTGTCGTTGCCGTCGCAACGCATCGACCGCTTCGACGACTCCGTGGCGAACATCCTCGGCGGCGCCGGGAAGGCTGGCTTGACGTTTGCCCCCGAGGCGGGGACGCAGCGCCTCCGGGACATCGTCAACAAGGGCTTGACGAACGACGAGCTGCTGCACGGCGTGCAGACGGCGTACGACCGGGGGTGGAGAAACGTGAAGCTGTATTTCATGATCGGCTTGCCGGGTGAGACGGACGCGGACGTCCTCGGAATTGCCGAGACCGTTGAGTGGCTCATCAAGACCGTCGCCGGGAACGTCGCGCGCAAGCGCGACGAGCTGACGCTGACGCTGACGCTGTCCAATTTCACGCCGAAGCCGCACACGCCGTTCCAGTGGCACAGCGTCTCCACGGACGAGTTTGAGCGGAGAGGCACGCTGCTGAAAGCCGCGCTGAAGAAAGTGCGAAACGTGAAGAGCAACTGGACGTCCATCCGCATCAGCGCCATGGAAGATTTCATCGGCCGAGGCGACAGGGCGCTGTGCCCGGTGATCCGCAGGTCCTGGGAGCTCGGCGCGCACAAGGACACGTGGTGGGACGGTCAGGACGCGTCGTTCCGCGCCTTCGACGGCGCCATCGCCGAGGCGGGCTTGGACTGGAAGTACCGGCAAGTCGTGAACGGCGAGTGGGACGTGCTGGAGAAGCTCGGGGACAAAGACTACCGCGCACAGGGAGGAGGAGGCAAGGGACGCGTCGACCGCGGCGCGCTCGCGGACGAGCGTCTCGACGCGCCTTTGCCTTGGGACCACATCGACACCGGGATCGCCAAGTGGTGGCTCAAGGCGGATTTGCAAAAGGCGCTGGAGGGGATCACCGTCCCCGACTGCTCGCACAGCGGGATCTGCACGGAGTGCGGCGTGTGCGGGGACGAGTTCGGGGAAAACGTCGTCGCGGAGGTGCCTCCCTTGCCCGTGTTCGAGGGACACTACACCCCCGACGGCCGGCGCACGCAGCGGCTGCGGTTCCGGTTCACGAAGGACGGCAAGGAGAGCTTCATCGGACATCTCGACACGCTGCGTCTCTTGGAACGCGCCGCCAGGCGCGCGGCGCTGCCGGTGTCCATGACTCGGTCGCCGTACAGCTCGCGGCCGCGCATCTCCACGGCCATGGCGTTGCCTCTGGGCGCGTCCAGCGAGGCGGAGATGATGGAGATCGTGCTGACCGAGAAGATGAACGCGGAAGCAGTGCGCGCGAAGCTGGACGAACAGCTTCCCGCCGGAATGCGACTCACGGAGGTTGAAGACTTGCCCGTGAAGTACCTCAACGGACGGTACATGGTACGATTCCCGTTTGACTGTTTTTTTTCCCCGCTCGACGCCCGAAACGCCGCCCGCCTCGCGTTCGTTCCTCCTCCCGCGGGAATGACGATACCCTTTTCAACTAATTAGATGTTCGAAGGATCCCTCGTGAGACCAAACCTTTTACATTTGGCGATGATTTCCGACCCGTCGAGGACGAGGAACGAACGCGAGGCGGCGGCGGCGGCTTTTTTGGTTTTTGGTTTCGCTCTGACGCGTCGCGACGCGCCCGTCCGCGCGACGCTCTCTGACGTCGCTTTCTCCTTTCCAAAAACAAAAAAACATCTCAGGAAACCATGAACGAACTTCTCAACTCCGCGGAGTTCCTGGTACACGTCGCGGTGCCCGGCGCGGTGGCGAAACCGGGGGTCACAGCCGGCGGCGCCGGCGATGCCCCCAGCTGGGACGTCGAAGGCGGCGGAGCGTGCGTGCCCGTCCCGGCCCGCCTCTTTCCTTTCTCTCGGTTTTTTTTTCGCGCGAGTCTTTGCGCGCGGCGTGTTCCTCTGGTCGAGGATTATTTCCATTCAAAAAAACACCATCTTTCGGATCTGATGTCCATGAGTGTTAACGCAATGTATTAATGAGGCCAGACGATTTCGAAGCGCGCGAGGCACCCGACGACCCGACGACGCGACTTTTTGACGGCGCGCGATCGCCCAACGCTGACGTCTGTCTCCCCTCTTTTCTCGAAACGTGTAGGTTTTTCGACGCGGGGAAGAACGGCGACGGCATCCCCGAGGCTGAGGTGGAGGAAGAAGACGCGGAGGCTGCCGCGGCGGCCGCCGCGGAAGCCGCCGCGGAAGCCAAGGCGGCGGCTGCCACGACCCCCGAGGACTGGCGAGGTTGGGTCGCGGGCGCCATGGCGCTGGACTCGTTCAAAATCAAGAAGACGTCCAAGAAGGGAAACACCCGCCAAGTCGACCTGCGCCCCCAGCTTCTCGGCTTGGAGTACATGGACCAGACCGCCGTGGACGCGGCGCTCAAGGGGAAGCACATCCCCATCCCCCCCACGCCCCAGCCCGGCACGGCGCTCCTGCGGTTCAAGGGCGAGTACACCGGCGCCGGCGGTCTCTCCGTGGACAACATGGCGAAGATTCTCGGTTCCGTCGCCGGCAAGGAGTTGCAGGTGTTGCACAGCCACCGCGTGGCCATCTCCCTCGACGAGCCCACGCCCCCGAAGGTGGACAAGCTGTGGCTGGACAACATCGTCCGCGCCGAGGCGTTCATGGGCCTGGAGCGCATCTGGGACCCCGAGGCGGGCGTGAACAACCGGGGGCACATGGGCGGGGACACCGATGGCGACCGCATCGACAACCACAAGAGCTACCGACCGGCTGAGGAGAAGGAGAAGGAGTCGGAGAAGGACTTGCCTCCGGGACGAAACAACAAGTGGAAGAAGAAGTGATGACTTTCGTGCGTCGCCGCGAACGCGCAGAGAGAGGCGGTCGCGCGTGGGAACTTCCGCGATGTAGCATTGCCGTGAAAACACACACAACAGCCTACCTATTTCGTAGGTCTCGTCTATCATGTCTATCTACACGTCTGTCTCTTCCACCGCGAGCGCGTTCCGCTCGACACTCCGGTCCGTAAAAAAAGCGTCTCTCGTCCCTCGACGCCTACGCGTTGAGGACTTTGTTTCCGGCGACGAAGGCCATGACGATGAGAGGCAGGTCCCCGAGATGCGCGATGGCACCGCCGAGGTGGCGTCCGTTCGGGTCGCCGGAGCTGTAACCCTGAATGTACAGCAACTTGCCGACCGTCCACACGCCGCACGAGACGGCGGCGGCGAGCGGGAACACGAGACCCGTGGACGCCGTCAAGCACATCACGGGCGCCATCCACTCCAGGGTCTGCTGGTGAGCGCGCTGGACGCAGTTGAACGCCTTGGCGTTCTTGTGCGACGATTCCGCGTACAGCGTGGGGTATTCCACGCCGAACTTCCTGCGTGCCAAAGAGACCTGCGCGCGATGGGGAATGCGAGAGGGAAGGGTCACGTGTCAGAGGGGACGGTCGGATCGAGAGCGCGGGACGTTGCGCTTTTTCGGGCATCCAAAGCGGCGGCGGTGGAGAACGCGCGGACGTCACATGCGGTTGGATCTGAGGGAAGTCGTACCTTGATGCTGCCGAAGATGGTCGCCGCGCACGCGCCGCCGATGGCGATGAGCGTCCAGCCGTACTCAGACGGGATATGCATGATTTGTCGGGTTCGGGATGTCAGGCGCGCGTCTCGAAATGCCACGCGCGCCACAAACATCCGAAGCTTCGGGAAGCTTTCACGACCGCGAAACGCGTCGACGCGTTTCGGCCCGCGCCAAAATTCGGGTGCCAACGAATCGTCGGTGGGCACACCGAGTCTGTTTTCAAACCCGCTTCCTCCGCACCACTGTTCGAGGCGCGCCGCGCCGACGCGGTCGCCCCCTCGAGCGTCGCGTCGCCACGCCGTTGCCGCCTCGACGCGGCCATGAAGCTCGCGGCGTACGAGGCGATTCGGTCGCACCTGTTGTCGTTGCCGTGCAACGTCTTCCCCGACATGGATGCCTTGAAGGCGCAGCATCCCGGCGTGTCCCTCGACGCGCTCGTCTCCATCTGCAGCCAGGAGAGCGCGAGGCGCATCAAGGCGAACCACGGGAGACACGTTCGCGGGATCGAGGCGCACGCGAAGCGCTATCTCGCCGGAGAAGACGTGTTCGACGTCGCGGACCAAATCGACTTCCCGCCGTGCCAACTCATGCGCCTGCTGCTGGAGCATCTCCTGTCGCTGAGCCACAAAGCCGTCGGCCCGTGTCTGCGCGATCCGTTCGGGAAGATCCCCGCGTCCCCGCCGGAGCACACGCCCGCGCACGCGCACGGCCCCGCGCTGTGCGCGCGCCTGCGCAGCGACGTGGAGCGTTGCGTGGCGTGGGACCACGTCGCGAGCCCGGCGGTGGACACCCTGCGGCATACCGCCGGGCGCGAGTACGAGGACTTGCTGGAAAACTCTTTGAGGAAGTTGGGCATCCCCTTTGTCACCGAGCAGGCGCTGCGCGCGGAGGGCCACGCGAAGACGCCCGACATAAAGCTCGAGCTGCCCATCGCGGTCAAGGGGCGCGTGGTGAACTGGATCGACAGCAAGGCGTCCTTCTGCGACCCGCTGGTGCACGTCGAGCGCGGCGCGGAGCAGTTCCAGGGGTACGTCAACAGGTTCGGGCCGGGGATGGTGGTGTATTGGCTCGGCGTCATCGACGAGGTGGCGGACGAGAGCGTCGGTGACGTGTTGCTGGTGGACGACTTTCCCTCTCCTGAGGACATAGTTAAACTAAAACTGCACGCGCGCGACGCGAGAGAGTCACAGGGGGGCGAAGAGGATGAGTAGTGCGAAGCCGGTAGAGTAGCTGTAGTAGCTGTTAGGAACGAAATTGCCACACGCAGGTCTGCGAACCTCCGCGTCAGACGTCGCTCGCGTATCCCGCGAAGAGCCCCTGTACGATCTCGCCGAGCGCCTCCGGCGAGTGCTTGATGTACTTCTCCGGGTGTTTCCGGGTGAACCCACTGTCCTTATACCTGCGGTAGAACGCGGCGTACGCCGCGACCACCGCCTGCGTTGTCGCCGAACGCAAAGCCCGCGCGGTTTCCGGCCGCGGGAAGCGCCACTCGGCTTGGCCCGATCGCGACGCCTCGTCCACCGCCGCGTTCACGGCGGTGAACCGGTCCTTCACCGCCTGCCTTTGCTTCTCGGTGAGGCCGGAGCCGGGAGGCGCGCCCTCGGGGTCCATCGCCTCGAGCGCCCCGCCCCACGCCGCGGAGACGTACGCGTCGACGCGCGCGGAGGCGATGGCGCGCGCGCGCGCCGGCCACGCCTCGCCGAACGCGCGCCGCGCCGCCTCCGACGCGCCAGACGCGCGAACCGCCTCGTCCGCCGCCGCCGCGAGGAGCGCCGCCGCCGTCGCCGCCGGCGGTTTCCCCGACGCCTTCTTCGCCGCCGTCGCGGGCGTCTGCGCCCCCCGGGCCGTAAAGCTCGCGTCGTAAAGCTCGGCGACGTTCGTCGCCGCCTCGAGCGACGCCGAGGCGAACGCCGCGAACGCGGCGTCTTCGTCCTCAGACCCGCGAGATCCTCGCGCGCTCTTTCCGCCAAACAAAACCGCGCGCGCGTCGTCGCGCTCGGAGACGTTTGTCAAAAACGCCGCCGCCGCGCGCGTGAGCGCCGCGGCGTCCTCCGCGCGGCGCGCGAAGTCCGCCGGGACGAACACTACGCCTGGTTTAGGAAAGAGCCTCGTTTTGAGCGTCTCGGTGGCGCTCTTTATCAAATCGCCCACCTCCTCGAGCGCCCGCTTCGCGCCGCGTTCCGCGGACGCCGTCGCGCCGTCCCACGCCGCGAAGACGTCGCTCCCAAACGCGTCGCGCGCGGCGGAGGTCTCCATGTCCCAGCGCGTGCGCGTCAGGCGCGCGCGCGCGGCGAGCAAGCCGAAGGCTCGCGCGGGGTCCGTCCGCGCCGCCGCCTCGTCCACCCAGGCCAGCGCGCGCGCCGCGGACGCCGCCACGACCGCCGGCGCCGTGCAGAGCGCGAGGTCCACGCCGAGCCGGTCGAGGTCCGCGGGCTCGTGCTCGGAAACCTCCAAGTCGTCAAAGGCAAACGCCGCGCGCGCGACGCGCGGCTCGGCGGACCATTTTTTCGTCATCGCGGCGAGCGCGGCGACGCGCGCGTCAGCCTCGGCGACGTACGCGGCGCCGTCTCCGAAGAAGAGCGACACGTCGCAGTGCCTGTTGTCCGCGGCCGCGGCGCGGAGGCTCAAATGCGCTCGCTCCGACGCGTCCGCCAGGGCGGTGGAGGCATCCGGCGACGTGAAAGCCGCCAACGTCTCGTCCAGCGCGGCGACTCGCGCGGCGACGTAGAGACGCTTCGTCGTCTCTCGCGCCTCCGCCGAATGCGTCAGGAGCGTCCTCGCGAGCGCGGCGAGCCGCCTCGGCGTCTTCTCGGCGCTTCTCGAGTCGTGGTGCGAGCCGCCGGTCGCCGGCGGCGGCGCAGATCCGCTCGCGTCGGGGTCCGCGCCGGATCCTCGGCGCGCGACGTGCGCGTCCCACGCATCCGTCCCGAACGGCGGAGGCGGCGCGGGCGCGACGCGCCTCAGCGTCTCCGCGGTCGCCCTCAGCGCTTTGCCGTCGGGAACACTCGCGCGCCGCGAAGAATCGCGTCGGTCGCGGTTCTGTGCGGCGACCAGCTTCTGGAACTCGCGTTCGCACGCGCGAAGGCACAGCCCGAGGATCTCGCCGGCGCGGCGCCATCCCGCATCGGCACCTTCGAAGGACCTCCGTTCGCCGAAGAATCGCTCCGCCTGCGCGACTCGGTCCACGCACCGGAGGAACGCGTCCGGTCCCGTCGGTTCGTCGGGATCCTCGTCCTCGAACGCGCGATCCAAGCGCGCCTCCGCGTCGTTGATCGCCTCGAGGTGGTCCAGCCACGTGCGCGTCTCATCCCGCACGGCGGTGAGATTTTTGTGCGCGTTGGAAAGGCTCTGCGCGCGTTCCTGAACGGGGCCCATCAGCTCCTGGAGCTCGAGGAGCTGGGCATCCGTGTGCTTCACGATGGACGTCACCTTGTCCGTCGCCCGCCTGGACTGCTCCAGCACATCGCGGAGCCGCTCCATGGCCCCGACCCGCCGACAGCGCCTCGCGCGCGCGTCAAGTTGTGGCTCGCCACGTTCGCCTCGGGCGACTCGACGTCGAGTTTTTCATTTTTTTCGAAAACGGAGGTGCAGTAAGCGAAAGAGCCACCAGCGTCTCTCGCCAGAGCTCGAGGTGCGAGGGCGCCCGACGCAAAGCCGCGCGCGTCTACCGTGATGAGCGCCGCCGACGAGTCCAGCGACGATGACGCGTCCGAGCAGCTCTCCGCGTCGTGGCTTCGTCGCGCGATCACCGGGCCGCAACCCTCGACGCTCCCCGCCGAGGCAGCAGCTGCGCCGAGAGCGGTTCCTCGTGCCACGACGGGCGCGCGTCCCCGAGCGTCGGGTCCGGCCGCGAGGCGCAAAAACGCCGAGGACGTGCGCGCGCTGCTCGGGGAGACCACCATGCATCGCATCCTCCCATCGACCGGCTCCGGCCCGCCCTCGCCCGTGCTTCTCCGCCGCGCCGCGACGGTCGTGGGCTCGCGCGCGACTGGAAAAAAAAAGAGTCCAGGCTGGCGGTGGCCCGACTTTTTCGAGCGCCCCTCGCCTCCGCCTCGCCGCGCCGCGCGGGCGCCTGCCGGCGACGACTGCGACGAGGAGGACGAGTTCCGCCGACCCCTACTGTGCGCGTGGGACGCGCACACGACGCGCGCCGCCGGCGAGACGGAGACGGAGACGGAGACGGACGAGTCGCGCGCGCTCCGCGCGGTCGCCGCGTTGCGGCGCCTGGCCGGCGTTCCGCCGGACTTTCCGTCATCGGAGAAACGCCCTTTTTTTTCCCGTGTTTTCCGAAAAGCAAACACTCTTCCCGTGACCGCGCTGCTGCTGGGCTGCGCCGTGCCGGTCGCGCGAGCCGCGCTGCTCGCGTCGAAACAGCACACGTCGTTCATCGACGAGTGGACTCCGAAATCCAAGGGATTGTCTCTCGCCTTCGAATGGTGCGCGTTTGCCGCGGGCTGGCGCGCGCTCCGCGCGGCGTCCTCCGCTCGAGACGCCTCGTTTTTGGAGGACCCAGACGCGCTCGACGCGCTGTCTCTGCGCGCGCGCGCCGCACAGGTGGACTTGCTGCGTAGGCGCACGTTTCCCGAGCTGACGCTTTTCCTGGTGCCGTTCGCGGCGGCGCGCGTCGCGTCGGCGGCGCGCGACGCGGCTCGGGCGGTTCTCGGCGACGCCGGAGCGAGCTCGGCTGTTTTTTCATCCGTCGCGTCGGTCGCGGCGGCGGTTTCCGAGACGTATCAAGCCGCTGTGTTTTTCGCGGCGTGCGCGTCGTTCCGGCTGGCGTGCGGGATGGCGTTGTTCCGCCTGAACGCGTTCCTGACGCGTTTCGAGGACTGGGGACGACCGGCGCGCGCGGCGGAGACGGGCGACGCGTCGCCGGTCGCGCGACGCGGGTCGTTGTCGACGGGAGAGTTCAGCCCGGAGAGTCTTAACGACGTCGCCGCCCAGGCGAGCGAGGATTCCGTACGCGGCGAGGTTTTCGCGGTGGTCGCCGAGCACGACCGACTACGCACGTTCCTGAAACGCGTCGGGAAGAGGTTCCGGCTTTTCCTGCTGGTGACGTTGACGTCCGCGTTCGCGGAGATCGCGCTCGCGGCGCTCGGCGCCGCGAGGAGCGACAGGCTCCAGCGCCCGGGCGCCGCCGCGCCGCGACGCGCGGCTTCCGTTTTCCTCGAGGCGTGCTTGGATCCGCGGACGCTCGGGACGGTCGCTCGCGTGTCGTGCGTGGCTCTGAACGTGCGCGCGGCGGCTCTCGTGACGCACAGGCTGCAGCGCGTCGCCGGATTCGCGTCGCGCAGGCACGCGGAAATCACCGCCGCGGAGACGCGGCCGGGCGCCGAGCATCGCGCGGCGGCTGCGTTTCGCGCGCGCGACGCCGCGCTCGGCGTTTTTCGGGACCAGCCGCTGCGCGTGAGCGTGTACGGCTTCGCGTGGGACCGCGAGTTCTTCCGGGGCTTACACATGGTCGTCTTCGCCACCGCGCTCTTCGTGGTCACGAGGGCGCTCGTGTAGTATCGTTCGACGTCGCGGCGTTAATCCGCGAAAAAATATTTCAGTTTGGTTCACACAAAAACGGTTCGCCTCTTCGTCTCTCACAGCGCCTTCTCCTCGCTCTCCGGGTGTTTCTCCACGAGCGCGTCGAGCTTGCTCTGGATCGTGCCTCGCACCTCGTCGGTCATGCGGTCGTGGAACAAGACGCCGTCCAAGTGGTCGAACTCGTGCTGGAACACGCGCGCCTCGAATCCGTCGAGGGTCATCTTGAACTTCTTCCCGGACAGGTTCTGCGCTTCAATCTGCACGCCCGTGGGTCTCTGCGTCGCCGGGAGCGCGTCGGAGGGGGGGAAGCGCGGTGAGTCACTCTCCGACGCGAGACGAGACGTGCACGTTCGAACGGGAAAATCGAGTCGAGAAAAACGAAAACGCGTTCGACCGAAGCCTCACTGAATGGTTGCTCATCGCTTTTCGGCACCCTTTCGGCTGGGATTAGCGTATATTTGTTGTTGATGCTCACCGGCTTTCGGTCGCCGCGAGGCGCGTCGGAAAACGGGCGCGAGTGAGGTTCGGGATCGGGAACGTTTTGAAAAACGCGTCTCACGGACGCGTTTCGAGCGCAACGAACACCGCGCGTGACTGACGCGTTTCGCGTACCTCGACTTCCGCGTAGATCGCGGGGAAAGACAAGCACCCCTCCTCGAAGAGATCTTTCTGTTTCGCGAACTTCGTGATCTTCGGGTTCACCAGCGTCACTTCTTTTCCCTCGCCGGGCGCGCCGGCTTCGTTGTACACCATCATGCGGTAGTTCACGCCCACCTGCGGCGCGGCTAAGCCCACGCCGTCGGTCTCGTACATCAGCTTGAACATAGCCGCGGATAACTTGGCGAGCTCCTCGTCAAACACGCCGATGGTCGCATTCTTGGCGCGCAGGCTCCGGTGGGGGTACTTCTGCACCGAGAGCGGCAACGCGAACTCCACCGCGGAGCCCTCTTCCTCCTTGATCTCCTCCATCTCCGCCATGAACCCGCCCTTCTTCGCGTGAGACACCACCTGCGCGCCCCGCGCGAGCGGAGGCGCCGCGGCGGTCGCGCGCGACGCGCCCGACGTCGAGGCGGCGGAGCAGGATTTGCGGGTCGCCGAAATCGCGCGCGAGGCGCGCGTGGACGAGGCGTGCGCGCGCGCCGCCGCGGCGGAGGCCGCGGCGAGGCACGGCCGGGACACGAGGCCGAAGCTGCCGGACATCGACGAACACTGGAACACCGCGCGCCGAGGTTGTGGCGACGCGGCTGAGCTCGGACGGCCACGTCGATCTTCTACGTAACGTGATAAACCCGCTCAACAAGATGTCAGTGGCAGGGCGACCGGCGCGGCGCGCACAAGTGCCGGCGAGTCGCTCAAAAAAAGCGAACAAAAAGGAGAGTACGAGATACGCCGCGCCGCCGATCTATGATGATTCGCACTCTAGGTATACGTTCTATAGCCCCACCCACGAGGCGGCCCGCCCCCACGCGCTGCGCACGGCGTCTGTGACCCCGGTGATCCCCTTCTCCCCCCCCTTGGGAGGCCCGAGCCCGCACGCCCGTCCGCGTTTGATCTGCCGCCACACGCCGAGCATCGTCGTGTAAAAAGCGTCGCCGAACACGGGTACCCGATGGTACACGAAAAACCCCACGACACGTCGTAGGTTATCGTGCATTTCTAACCAGTTGGCCTCGTCCAGCAGCTCTGGTAATCGTTCATACTCGTCCTCTTTGACGCGAACAGAGAATTTGCTCCAGTCCAGCAACCAGTTAAGCGGCAACTCGTACCCGTCGGCGATAATCACCGGGACGCATCCGAATACCATCACCTCGATGAGCCTCGGCGACTGCACGCGCGTGCCTCTTACGTGTAAGCAGAACTTGCTGTTCCCTAGCAGCTGCTCGTACTCCGAGGGCGTGACCTGCCCGTCCGATTCCAGGTCCCAGTCTTTTCGGTTTAGAGACCGGAAGTGTTTAAAGATCTTCTCGCGAAACGAACCGCGGTCGTTCCCACGGAAACTCAACGTCACCCCTCGGCGGTCCTCCGCGCGGACCGTCGTCGACGCCGACAACTCGTCGCCCACGTCCCCGACGGACATGGGCACCATCGCGAGCTGCGTCACGGCGTCCTTTGGGATGTGGAAAGAAAGGCTGCACACCGCGCTCACGTCCTTGCTCATCACGAAACGCGCCTGCGCGGAACGCCACGCCTCGCCGTCTGTCTTTTCCTTGAGCGCGTCGGCTTCTCTCTGCGTGGTCGAGTCCGCGTTGGACGCGATGAACACGGCTTTGTCGCGTACCTCTTTGTCCGTGTCGTTCGCCGCGAACGTCCCGGTGTCGTGCGCGCTGACCATCACTCGAGCGCACCCGCCGCCCTTCTCCCTCGAGCCGCTCAGGCGCCACGTCGCCGCCTCCTCGGCGGCGAGGCGGTCCACCATCGCCTTGACGTTTTTCGTCATCGCGTCGCGCCCGGACTCCGGGTACGCGGCGACGCGCTCGAGGTACGGCCGCGCAGGCACGAGGAACGCGGTGGCCTCGTTCGGGTCCGCGGTGAAGAACGGCGGCTCGCCCATGAAGTGCACGATGTGGCCCTCCACGTCGTACCCGCGGTTGAACGTCGGCGCCAGCTCGGCGAGCGCGTATCGACGCTGCTCGGCGGCGGAGAGGGGGAACGCGTACACGCGGAGCTCATTCGGGAGGCGTCGCATGGCGTCGCACAGCGCCTCCGCACTCTCGAAACCGAGCCCCGCGCCTCCGTCAGCGTCGTCGTGCGGGTCACGCAGCGGCCAGCCCGGGTCCCGTCCCCCCGTCTCCAGCGCCGAGCACTGCGCGGCGAGCGTCAGGTGGCCGTACTCGTCGCGCTCGTCCCCGTCCACGCCGTCGAGCGCGGGCAAGGGGGTGAGGCGCGACCGGACCGCGGCGGCGTCCCACGCCATCTTCGCGTTCATGGTGTTCAGAAGCCTCGTGGCGTCCGTCATCGTGTTCTCGCCCACCGTGCCCAGCGCGGTCAACGCCGCGTACGTCCCCAGCACCACGCACGCGGTGAGCTTCGCGCACTCCGACCACGAGCGACGTTCCGTGGATCCGCGCGGCAGGCCCATCCGCGCGGCCGCCTCGCGGAAATCCGCGAAGACGCGCTTCCAGTACCCGCGGGGAGCCATCGCGAGCGGCGCGTGCGCGCTGCGGGGGCCCATCCGCGTACCCTTCCCGTCGTCACCGGCGCCGCGCGCCGAACGAGTGGCCGCCTCGAGGCGTCGGAACGGCTTTTCTGTTTCTTGGCTCGCGACGACTGTCGTCCGCTCAAGCAACGCCAGTGGCTTTCGCAAACGCGAATCCAGCGCGCGGCGCGCCGCAGCTGGACTTTTTTTTTTTGGAGTTTGGTTTTCGACTTCGAGCGAACAAAATCGAAGTCTTCGTTCATTGCTCCTTTTTCTTCCTTTGTTCCGGTTTTTTCTTCAGACTGATTGCCAGGGGTCAAAAATACAATTTTTCGTTTTTGTGTGACTGACATCGTGTGCAGAAAAGGTCGCGTTGGAATCAATATTGCGTGCCCCGAGAAAAAGGCGGACGTCATCGCTCGAGACCCGCGCGGCGTCCTCGCGCGCGACATTCCTATCCACGCGAGTCGCACTACAGACCCGTGAGGTGTAGATACAATGGCTGCTTTCTGCGCTAGCCGCGTCGCGGTGCCGGTCGTCTCGGCCAAGGGGGGTGTCGTGTCCAAGCAGGTGCGTGCCGGCTCCGGCGCCTCGCCCACGCGCGGTTTATCCGTGGATAAAGCGACGCGCAGGCCATCGGATGCGATTTTCCGCGCCTCCGCCTTCCGGGTCCGCGCGACCGGCGCATCGGCGATGACGCGCCGCGGCGTTTCACCCCGCGCGTCCCTCCGCGCCACCCTCGCTGACCCGCCCACCCGTTTCTCTCGCTCGCAGTCGTCCGCGGCGTCCGCTTTCCACGGGGTTTCGGTCAAGTCGCAGAGCGTCAAGGTGAGACTTCGCACGCAAAAGGGTTAGGGTTTCGGTTGCGAGTCGAGACGGTCGCGCCGTGGCGCGAGCGCGAGCGCGCTCGGTGCGCGTCCGCACGCGCCGCGAGCGACGACGCGACGCTCGTGACGCACTGAAAACGGGCTCGCGCTGGCGCGACACCGCGCCGCGGCGTGAAATCAGCGGCCGCGCGTCCGTTTCCAAAGCGCGTGGCGTGCCCCCTCGAGCGATGCCACCAGCCGGTGTCCGCCGAGGATCCCCTTCCCGAGAATCCCTCGCTGACCTCCTTCGTCTCCCTCCTCATTCGTTCACAGATGGCCGGCGCGAAGCGCGGGGAGCTTCAGGTGCGCGCGGCGCGTGTTGCGGGTGTGGAGATCCCCAACAACAAGCGCGCGGAGACTGCGCTCACGTACGTCTTCGGCATTGGCAACACCACCGCGAAGAAGATCATGGCCGAGACGGGCTTGGAGAACAAGCGCGTTCGGGAGTTTGAAGAGGAGGAGCTCACCACGCTCCGCGCGGAGGTTGATAAGTACATGATCGAGGGTGACCTCCGTCGCTTCAACATGATGAACATCAAGCGCCTGAAAGAGATCCAGTGCTATCGCGGCCGGAGGCACATCCAGGGTCTTCCCATGCGCGGCCAGCGCACGAAGACCAACGCCCGCACGCGCAAGGGCAAGGTGAAGACTGTGGCGGGCAAGAAGAAGTAAGTGGGACGCCGCGGATGAGTCCCGAGCGCAGAGGCTTTTCCTCGCTCGGGAAAGCCACTAGTCATTCATTCTATACATAGAGATCTATGCCATCGCAACATATGAACCTACATTTTCGCCGTGGATGACATCCTTCGCGATGCCCCGCCGACGGAGCGCGATCCCGTGTCGCCGAGGCTCGCGACGCCGTTTCGCTTCTCCGACGCAGTCGTTCCCGCGGCGGCGCTCAGACCGGAGCCCGTCCCCTTTCGGTTCTTCGGTTTCAGCATCCAGTCCATCGTGCTTCCCGTCTTGAGCGTCGCCGCGCCCGCGCCGAAGACGTTTTGGTTCTTCTCCCGAGCGCGCAACTCCAGACGCAACTGCTCGCGCTGAGCCTCGCCCTCGTCGCGCTCGGCGTCCATCTTCGCCACGCGCTCGCGAAGCGAGGCGATGGTCGCGAGGTCCTCCGCGCGGCTCTCGCGCGCGTCGTGGCGCGCGCGGAGCTCCGAGAGCGCCGCCTCGAGACTCTCGCGAACGCTCGACGCGCGCGCGGCGTGCTCGGCGGCGGCGGCGTCCGAAGCCTCGCGAAACGACGCGAGTTCGGCGACGCGTCGTCGCTCCGCCGCCTCGGCGTCTCGCGCGCGGAGACTCTCCGCCGCGCGCGCCGCCGCCGCCGCGCGCGCGCCAGCCTCGCGGTCAGACGCCTCGCGCTCCGCGAGGTGTCGCTCCTCGGAGGCCGCCGCGTGCTTCACCGCCGTCTCGAGGTCGCACCGCGCCGTTTCCAGCGCGGCGCGCGCACCGGAAAGGTCGCGCTCGAGCGTCAGGCGGGTCACCGCCGCGGCGCGCTCCGCCGCCGCCGCGGCGCGCTCCGCCTCGGCGAGACGCGTCTCCGCGTCGCGAGCGCGCGACGTCGCCGTCTCGACGTCGGAGGCGGCGCGTGCCTCCGCGTCGGCCACTCTTCGCCCGCACGCATCCTCCACCTCTGCCAACGCCCTAGTTGTCTCGGCGGCGAAGCGGTCGGTCTCCGCCTCCGCGCGCGCCTCGGCTTCCGCCACAGCGCGCGCGAGGTCCGCGGCGGCGCGTTCGGCGGCGCGCGCCGCCGCCGCGCGCGCCGCCTCTTGCGTTTCCCTCGCGGCGCGCGCCGCCTCGGCGGAGGTTTCGTCGAGACGCGCGCGAGCCTCGTCGAGCGCGAGGGCGTGCTCGGCGCGCAGCCTGTTGGTCTCCGCGAGGACGCGGCTTTCGGCCTCCGACGCCTCGGCGCGGGCGGCGTCGAGATCCCCTCGAAGCGTCGCTTCGCGCGCGTCGCTCGCGCGGCGCGCGTCTTCCAAAAGTCGGCGCGTCGACGAGGCGTGCGACGCCTCGAGCCGGGCGCGCAGCGCCTCCGTCTCGAGCGAGGCGGTTTCGGCGGCGCCGGAAACGGCGGCGGCGGCATCGCGGCGGGCGGCGGCGAGCTCCTCCGCCGCCGTCTCCCGCGCCGCCCGAAGCTCCGCCTCGGCATCCCGCGCAGACAGCTCGGCGGCGGCGCGCGTTTCCTCCAGGCGCCGCTCCAGCGACGCGACGGCGTCGCGCGCCGTCTCGAGCGCCGAGGTCTCCGCCGCCGCGCGCGCCTCGGCGGCGGCGAGTTTGTCCGCGCGCTCTCCGAGCGCTTTGTCGCGTCGCTCGGCGTCTTTCGTCGCCGCAGCCAGAGCGTCGCGCGCCTCAGCGCACGCCGTACGCCACCGCGTCGCCTCCCGTTCCGCCTTGTTCCGCGCCTCGGCGGCGGCCGCGATGGCGGCTTTCTCGTCCGTGAGCGCCTGCGTGAGCTCGGCGATGCGCAGCCTGAGATCGTTACGAAGCTTCTGGCCTTCCTCGGCTTTGCGCGCGACGCGGGTATCGGCTTCGCGCGCGGCGTCGCGGAGCGCTTCTTCGTTGGCGCGTTTCGCGGCGGCCATCTCCTCCTTCGCCGCGCGTTCAGCGGCGATGATCTTCTCCGTGGTCTCCGCGCGAAGCGCGGCGATTGCGGACTCGTGGTCCTTTCGCGCGGACGCCGCGAGCGTCTCGTGGCGTTTACGAAGCGTCGCCTTTTCCGCCTCAAACTCGCGACGCGCCGCCGCCACGGCGTCGGACTTGACGCGCGCGCTCGTCTCGTCCAGACGCCGGCGCTCTACCTCGACGGTCGCGCGCGCGGTCGCCGCCTCGGCACGTGCGGTGGCGACGTCCGCGTGCGCGGACGAGAGCTCGGCGCGAAGACCCTCCGCCGCAGACTCGGCGTCACGCAACTGACGTTCCGCATCGGCGCGCGCTTTCTCGGACTTCGTCGCCGCCGCCGCGGACCGAGACGCCGCCGTCTCAGCCGCCTCGAGACGCGCGCGGAGGTCCGCGACGACATCCGTCCAGGCCGATTGCGCGGTGGCGGCGCACGAGGCACCCGCCTCGGCTCGCGCCTGCGCCAGCTCCGATTTCGCGCGCGCAGCCTCCGACGCGAACTTCGAAGACCTCTCAGTCTCCTTCGCTAACGAGCTCGTGAGACGCTCAATCTCCTCGCGAGCGTCCTCCGCGGCGCGCGCGGAAGCTTTCGCGGCAGCCTCGCTTTCCGCCCGCGCGGCTTCTTGTCGAGCCACACACGCCTCAGCATCGATACGCGCGGCTTCGTGTCGAGCGGATTTCGCCTCTGCGTCGCTCGCGCGACGCCGCACAGATTCCATTTCGAGCTCGAAATCCGTCTCCGCCGACCGCACCGCTCGCGCCGTCTCGGCTTTCGCATCCTCCACGGCGGCTTGGACCTCCTCGAGACTCGAGCGAAGAGCGCCGATCTCCTTATCGCGCTCGGTTTTCTCGACTCGCGCGGCATCGAGGCTCCGAGCGAGCTCCGCGTTGACCTTGTCACACGCCGCTTTCGACGCGTCTTTCTCCCGCGTCATCGCTTCGAGCGACGCCGCCGCGTCCTCGCTCCGCCGCTTCTCGAGCGCGGCAGCCTCCTCCGCTCGCGCGAGACGCGCGCCGAGCGCCTTCGCCTCTTCGCGCGCCTTTTCGAGCGAGGCGTTCATGGCGGCCGCCTGGTTCACTTTCACTTCGTGGCGTCGCGCGTACGCCGCGATGATGCTATCCTTCTCCGCCTTCGCGTCCGCCACGGCTCTCGCCGACGCCGCGGAGACGGTCTCCGCGGTTTTCAGCGCCGCCTCGAGCGCGGCCGTTTTGGTCGCGCTCGTCGCATCCGCCTCCGCGCGCCGCTCGAGCTCGCGCTCGAGCTCTACCACCCGCGCGCGCGTCTCCTCCGCATCGCGCGCGTTCGTCCGCGTCGATTTCAGGTCCTCGAGCCTCGAGTCCGAAACCGAACGCGCCTCCTCGGCGGCGCGCCGCGCGCGGTCGGCTTCCTCCGCGCGCGTCTCCGCGAGCCGCGCGCGTCGGCGCGCCGTCTCCGATTCCTCCGCGGCGGCATCGCGCTCCGCCTCCGCGCGCCGCTTCTGGGCCTCGAACTCGCGCGTCCTCGCCGCGAGACGCGCGTCGAAGTCCGCGCGCGCCTGCGCGAGTGCGGCGTCCAGCGACACCGCGTCGGCCCGTTTTCCAGCGGCGGCGCGGAAAGACGCGAGCTTCCCCGCGGCGTCGCGGAGGATGCCGTCCACCTCGAGCTCGTACCGGTCAGAGGTCTCGGGGAGGTCGGCGGCGGCGTTTCCGGGCGCGCTCAGTCGGCGCACAACCGAGGCGAGCTCGGAGAATTTGTCGCGCATGCGCGCCTGCGAGTGCGTGGGAAGGACGGGAACGAACGCGTGTCAGCGGCGTTTTTTCTCTCGGACGGCCGAACATAAGAGGATTCACGAGACACGGGACGTCGACCGGGTCGGCACCCGAACGGGAGCTCGGGAGAGGCGCTCGCGTCCGCGGCGGACGCGCCGACGACATTCCCGGTCTCTCGTACCTCAATGTCAGGCATCGCGATGGTCTCCGCGCGCGGAGCCCTCCGAAAGTCGGTGTTGGCGCGGCCGCCGCCCATCGCGTCTGGTCAACGCGCGTTTCGTGTTTCGGATTAGCCAATCGACGTCCACGGCACGCGGAGCGGGGCGCGCAGCCTCGTGAGCCCCCGCTGCCCCGCTGGAAGAGAACGCGCCCGGTGAGACAGACGTCGTCTGTAGCGGGGATACTCGTCTGCGCGTCGCCGAGTTCGTCTCCAGCGCACGCCCCGACACACCGCGCGCCGCGATGTGGGCTACGTGCCGCTCGCCGCTGATTGTCGTTGTTTCCCCCGCTTTGTCAAGCGTTTCTGCATCCGGCTGCACTTTCGGGCGCGAGTGGGAAAAGCGATCGCAAATCGTGGGTCCGGTGTGTTCGTGTCTTCGGTTTCTTCATCACGAGCGAAACGCACTTCCCATCACTCGTCTTCCCCACCCCCCATCTTATGGTCCGCGCCCACGTCC
>ENA-OUOG01000445-OUOG01000445.1-marine-metagenome-genome-assembly--contig:-NODE-445-length-54526-cov-5.586347_pt1 | contig 54526 bp, 61 predicted proteins | sample MGYA00248635_ERZ508505 | MGnify/ENA primary metagenome ERZ508505 (study PRJEB26176, sample SAMN06267871) | marine metagenome | isolation source: Saanich Inlet, British Columbia, Canada | place: Pacific...
AAGGAGCAACTTTTGATGTAATTGACATCCCTGAGGATATGAAAGACGAAGCTCGTAAATACCGTGCGCTTTTAATAGAAGAAGTAGCAAGTTACGATGAGAGTCTTTTAGAAAAATTTATGGAAGATGAAGATTCTATTACAGAAGAAGAAGTGCATGCTGCACTTAGAGCTGCTGTAATGGATATGGCCATTATTCCTATGATTTGTGGTTCTGCTTTTAAAAACAAAGGTGTTCAGTTCTTATTAGATGCTGTATGTCGTTACTTACCTTCTCCAATGGATAAAGAGGGTATTAAAGGTATGAATCCAGATACTGAGAAAGAAGAATTGCGTAAACCAAGTGTAAACGAACCTTTCGCTGCATTAGCATTTAAAATTGCAACAGATCCATTTGTTGGTCGTCTAGCATTTTTTAGAGCGTATTCTGGCCGTTTAGATGCAGGATCTTATGTGTTAAATAACCGTTCTGGAAAAAAAGAACGTATCTCACGTATTTATCAAATGCATGCTAACAAGCAAAACGCAATTGATTTCATAGAAGCTGGAGATATTGGAGCTGCTGTTGGATTTAAATCTATAAAAACAGGAGATACACTTACAGATGAAAAGCATCCTATTATTTTAGAATCTATGGACTTCCCTGATCCAGTAATTGGTATTGCGGTTGAACCTAAAACTAAAGCAGATGTTGATAAATTAGGTATTGGCTTAGCTAAGTTAGCTGAAGAGGATCCTACGTTTACTGTGCGTTCAGATGAAGCTTCAGGACAGACTATTATTTCTGGAATGGGTGAGTTACACTTAGATGTAATTGTTGATCGTTTAAGAAGAGAATTTAAAGTTGAGGTTAACCAAGGTCAGCCACAAGTTGAATATAAAGAAGCTATTACTGCTTCTGCAGATCATAGAGAAGTTTATAAGAAACAATCTGGTGGTCGTGGTAAATTTGCTGATATCGTATTTACGGTAGAACCAGCAGATGAAGGTGTAGTAGGTTTACAGTTTGAATCTGTAATTAAAGGTGGTAATGTTCCTAAAGAATTTATCCCTTCAATAGAAAAAGGATTTAAAATGGCAATGGTTAATGGTCCTTTAGCTGGATACGAAATTGATGCTATGAAAGTGACTTTAAAGGATGGGTCTTACCATGATGTGGATTCTGATCAATTATCCTTTGAACTAGCTGCAAAATTAGGTTTTAAAAATATTGCAAAAGCTGCAAAAGCTGTAATAATGGAGCCTATTATGAAGTTAGAAGTTATTACACCTGAAGAAAACATGGGTGATATCGTAGGTGATTTAAATAGAAGAAGAGGTCAAGTAAGTGATATGGGGGATAGAGCTGGAGCAAAAACAGTAAAAGCAACCGTGCCACTTTCTGAAATGTTCGGTTATGTTACAACATTAAGAACATTATCTTCAGGTCGTGCAACATCAACAATGGAATTTTCACACTATGCTGAAACTCCTTCTAATATTTCAGAAGAAGTAATAAAAGCAGCTAAAGGCGTAGAAGCTTAAAACTAAAAAGAAAATGAGTCAAAAAATTAGAATAAAATTAAAGTCTTACGATTACAATTTAGTTGACAAGTCTGCTGATAAGATTGTAAAAACAGTAAAAAGTACTGGTGCTGTAGTAACTGGGCCAATTCCTCTACCAACACACAAGAAAATTTTCACTGTATTACGTTCACCACACGTTAACAAGAAGTCTAGAGAACAATTTCAATTAAGCTCTTACAAGAGATTATTAGATATATACTCTTCATCTTCTAAAACAATTGATGCTCTTATGAAATTAGAGTTGCCAAGTGGTGTTGAAGTAGAAATCAAAGTTTAATTTTAAACTTTACATGTCCTAAGCTGCGCGCAAAGGAAAAACGGATAAAAATACAATTCAAGGCTGAAACGTATTTTCAGCCTTGAATATTTTTAATAAAAATAATAATAAATAAATAATAATTATGTCTGGGTTAATTGGAAAAAAAATCGGTATGACCAGCATTTTCGACGAAAACGGGAAAAATATTCCTTGTACAGTAATCGAAGCTGGACCATGTATCGTTACCCAAGTCAGAACTGAAGAAATTGATGGTTACAATGCTATTCAATTAGGTTTCGATGACGCGACAGAAAAAAGTGCTACTAAAGCGGACTTAGGTCACGCTAAAAAAGCAGGAACTTCTGTAAAACGCAAAATCGCCGAGTTTCAAGGTTTTGATGAGGAGTACAAATTAGGTGATGCAATCACTGTAGAACACTTCGCAGAAGGCGAATTTGTTGATGTTTCAGGAACATCAAAAGGAAAAGGATTTCAAGGTGTTGTAAAACGTCATGGTTTTGGTGGTGTAGGTCAAGCGACACACGGTCAGCATAACCGTTTAAGAGCGCCAGGATCTATTGGAGCTGCATCTTATCCTGCAAGAGTTTTCAAGGGAATGAAGATGGCAGGAAGAATGGGTGGAGACACTATTAAAGTTCAAAATTTAAGAGTTTTAAAAGTAGTTGCTGAAAAGAATCTACTTGTGGTTAAAGGATGTGTTCCTGGCCATAAAAACGCTTATGTAATTATTAGAAAATAATGAAAGTAGCAGTTTTAGATATAAACGGAAAAGAAACAGGCAGAAAGGCAGACCTTTCTAGCGATGTTTTTGCTATTGAGCCTAATAATCATGCAGTGTACTTGGATGTTAAACAATATTTAGCAAACCAAAGACAAGGTACTCACAAATCTAAAGAAAGAGCTGAGATTACTGGATCTACACGCAAGATTAAAAAGCAAAAAGGGACAGGTACAGCTAGAGCAGGTTCAATTAAGTCTGGAGTTTTTAGAGGTGGTGGTCGCATGTTCGGTCCAAGACCTAGAAACTACAGTTTTAAACTTAACAAAACACTTAAGAGATTAGCACGTAAATCAGCCTTTAGTATTAAAGCAAGTGAGAAAGCAATTGTTGTTTTAGAAGACTTCAGTTTCGACTCTCCAAAGACTAAAAATTTCACTAATATTTTGAAAGCTTTAGACTTACAAAACAAAAAATCACTCTTCGTGTTGGGTGCTTCAAATAATAATGTATATTTGTCGTCACGCAATTTAAAAGGCTCAGAAGTCGTAACTTCTTCAGAATTAAGTACTTATAAGATTTTGAATGCAAATCAAGTTATACTTTTAGAAAGCGCTTTAGAAGGAATTGTAACGAATTTAAGTAAATAAGAAACAAGATGAGTATCTTAATTAAACCTATAATCACAGAAAAAGCAACAGCAAACAGTGAATCAAACAATTGTTTCAGCTTCTTCGTGAAGACAAAGGCGAACAAGTTAGAAATTAAAAAAGCGGTTGAGGCTGCTTATGGAGTTTCTGTAGAAAAAGTTCGTACTATTAATGTCCGTCCAGATAGAAGTACCAAGTTTACAAAAACAGGTATTCAACATGGTAAAACAAATGCAATGAAAAAAGCAATTGTACAACTGGCGGAAGGTGAGATAATTGATTTATACACTAACATGTAATTAAAAGACAAATGTCAGTAAGAAAATTAAAACCAATCACACCAGGACAGCGATTTAGAGTTGTAAATGGATTTGACGCCATTACAACTGATAAGCCGGAGAAAAGTTTATTAGCTCCGAAAAAACGTTCAGGTGGTAGAAACAGTCAAGGTCGTATGACTATGCGCTACAAAGGTGGTGGTCATAAGAAAAGGTATCGTATTATGGATTTTAAGAGAACTAAAGCAGGTATTCCAGCTGAAGTGGCCTCAATTCAATACGATCCAAATCGTACAGCGTTTATCGCATTATTAAATTACCAAGATGGTGAGAAAACTTATGTCATCGCTCAAAATGGGATGCAAGTAGGTCAAACTGTTGTTTCAGGTGAAAATGTTGCTCCAGAAATTGGAAACGCAATGCCTTTAGCAAATATTCCATTAGGTACAATTATTTCTTGTATAGAGTTACGTCCAGGTCAAGGAGCTGTTATGGCTCGTAGTGCTGGTGCGTTTGCTCAGTTAATGGCAAGAGATGGTAAATTTGCAACCGTAAAATTACCTTCAGGTGAAACAAGATTAATTTTGGTTACTTGTATGGCTACAATCGGAGTAGTATCTAATTCAGATCACCAACTACTAGTATCAGGTAAAGCAGGTAGATCTAGATGGTTAGGTAGAAGACCAAGAACTAGACCAGTAGTAATGAATCCAGTTGATCACCCAATGGGTGGTGGTGAAGGTAAATCTTCTGGTGGACACCCTCGTTCAAGAAATGGTATTCCAGCTAAAGGATTTAGAACACGTTCTAAAACTAAAGCGAGTAATAAATATATTGTTGAACGTAGAAAAAAATAAGACATGGCAAGATCATTAAAAAAAGGACCTTACGTTCATTACAAACTAGAGAAAAAAGTTGCAACTAACGTTGAAACTAACAAGAAAACTGTTATCAAAACTTGGTCTAGAGCAAGTATGATTACTCCAGACTTTGTTGGACAAACAATAGCTGTACACAATGGACGTCAGTTTGTTCCAGTATATGTAACTGAAAACATGGTAGGTCATAAATTAGGAGAATTTTCACCAACAAGATCTTTTAGAGGTCATGCTGGTGCTAAAAACAAAGGTAAAAAGTAGTAAGCTATGGGAAGTCGTAAAAAACAAATGGCAGACGCTATTAAGGAAGGTAAAAAGCAAATTGCTTTTGCTAAACTTAATAACTGTCCTACATCACCGAGAAAAATGCGTTTAGTAGCCGATTTAGTAAGAGGTGAACGCGTAGAAAAAGCACTCAACATATTAAAGTTTAGTTCTAAAGAAGCATCAAAACGTTTAGAAACGTTGTTAGTTTCTGCTATTGCAAACTGGCAATCTAAAAACGAAGATGCATCAATTGAGGAAGCAGAACTTTTTGTTAAAGAAATTAGAGTTGACGGAGGATCTATGTTAAAGAGATTACGTCCTGCACCTCAAGGTCGTGCACACAGAATAAGAAAACGTTCAAACCACGTAACAATCGTAGTTGGAGCTAATAATAATACACAAAGCTAAGATAGATATGGGACAAAAGACAAATCCAATCGGAAATCGCTTAGGAATTATCAGAGGATGGGAATCTAACTGGTACGGAGGAAACGATTATGGTGATAAACTTGCCGAAGACGATAAGATCAGAAAATACGTTCACGCGCGTTTATCTAAAGCAAGTGTAAGTAGAGTAATTATTGAAAGAACTTTAAAACTTGTAACCGTTACTATCACTACTGCTAGACCTGGTATTATTATCGGAAAAGGTGGTCAAGAGGTAGACAAGTTAAAAGAAGAGCTTAAGAAAATTACTGGCAAAGAGGTTCAGATTAATATTTTTGAAATTAAAAGACCTGAATTAGATGCGTTTTTAGTAGGAACTAGTGTCGCTCGTCAAATTGAAAATAGAATTTCTTACAGACGTGCAATCAAGATGGCTATTGCTGCTACAATGCGTATGAATGCCGAAGGAATTAAAATCCAAATTAGTGGACGTTTAAATGGTGCTGAAATGGCGCGATCTGAACACTACAAAGAGGGACGTATTCCATTATCTACATTCAGAGCCGATATTGATTACGCTTTAGTTGAGGCGCATACTACATATGGTAGATTAGGTGTTAAAGTATGGATCATGAAAGGTGAAGTGTATGGTAAAAGAGAACTTTCTCCGCTTGTTGGATTATCTAAGAAGCAAGGAAAAGGTGCAAGAGGCGGAAGAGATAATAAGAATCAATCTCGTCGTAGAAAGTAATTTTTTAAAGAACAAGAAAAATGTTACAGCCTAAAAGAACAAAATTTCGTAAAATGCAAAAGGGACGTATGAAAGGAAACTCAGGTAGAGGTCACTTACTTTCAAACGGGACTTTTGGGATAAAATCACTAGACTCGAACTTTTTAACTTCGCGTCAAATAGAAGCAGCTCGTATTGCAGCTACTCGTTACATGAAAAGAGAAGGCCAACTTTGGATAAAAATATTTCCAGATAAACCTATCACAAAGAAACCTCTTGAAGTACGTATGGGTAAAGGTAAAGGAGCCGTAGAATATTGGGCAGCAGTTGTTAAACCAGGTAGAATACTTTTTGAAGTAGGAGGAGTGCCTCTGGACGTTGCAAAAGAAGCACTACGTTTAGCAGCACAAAAATTACCTGTAAAAACAAAGTTTTTAATCGCTAGAGATTACGAAGCATAATTTATTTGATATTATGAAACAATCAGAAATTAAAGAATTATCTGTAACTGAGTTACAAGAGAAACTCGGTGAGATAAAAAAGAGTTATTCAGACCTTAAAATGGCACATGCAATATCTCCTTTAGATAACCCAATCCAATTACGTTCTGTTAGAAGAGATGTAGCAAGATTGGCAACGGAATTAACTAAAAGAGAATTACAATAATTCTGCTGAAAGATGGAAAAAAGAAACTTAAGAAAAGAACGTATAGGTGTAGTTACTAGTAACAAAATGATGAAATCAATAGTTGTTGCCGAAGTAAAAAAAGTAAAACATCCTATGTACGGAAAATTCGTTTTAAAAACGAAAAAATACGTAGCACACGACGAAACAAACGACTGTAACATTGGTGATACAGTAAAGATCATGGAAACAAGGCCTTTATCTAAATCAAAATGTTGGAGATTAGTTGAAATAATTGAAAGAGCGAAGTAATTATGGTACAACAAGAATCAAGAATAAAAGTAGCAGATAACACTGGAGCAAAAGAAGTTTTGGTAATCCGTGTTTTAGGAGGTACTAAAAGAAGATACGCTTCTGTAGGTGACAAAGTTGTTGTTTCTGTTAAAGATGCAACACCTAATGGAAACATTAAGAAAAAAGCAGTCTCTACAGCAGTTGTTGTGCGTACTAAAAAAGAAGTAAGACGTCCGGATGGATCTTATATAAGATTCGATGATAATGCTTGTGTACTTTTAAACCCAACGGGTGAAATGAGAGGAACACGTGTATTTGGACCTGTTGCTAGAGAACTTCGTGATAAACAATTCATGAAAATTGTATCATTAGCACCAGAAGTGCTTTAAGACATTTATTAAGATGACAAAGCTTAAAATAAAATCTGGAGATACTGTAAAAGTAATTGCTGGAGATCACAAAGGATCAGAAGGCAAAGTACAGAAAGTATTATCCGATAAGAACAAAGCGATCGTTGAGGGAGTGAATATGGTTAAGAAACACACTAAACCAAGTGCACAAAACCCACAAGGAGGAATCGTAGAGAAAGAAGCTCCTATTCAAATTTCAAATCTATCTTTGTTAACCTCAAAAGGTGAAGCAACTAGAGTTGGATTCAGAATGGAAGATGGAAAAAAAGTAAGATTTTCAAAAAAATCAAACGAAGTAATATAGTTATGGCATATTCACCTAGACTTAAAGAAGAGTATAAAAGCAAAGTAATTGCAGCTCTTACAGAAGAATTTGGTTATAGTAATGTAATGCAGGTACCTAAACTTAAAAAGATCGTTGTATCTAAAGGAGTAGGTGCGGCTGTTGCAGATAAAAAATTAGTTGACTACGCTTTAGACGAGTTAACAACTATAACAGGACAAAAGGCTATAGCTACATTGTCTAAAAAGGATGTTGCAACTTTCAAATTACGTAAAGGGATGCCAATTGGTGCTATGGTTACGTTAAGAGGTGAAAGAATGTATGAGTTTTTAGATCGTTTAGTAACTTCTGCTTTACCACGTGTTAGAGATTTCAGTGGTATTAAAGCTAAAGGTTTTGATGGAAGAGGTAACTACAATTTAGGAGTTACAGAGCAAATAATCTTCCCAGAAATAGATATTGATAAAATCAATAAAATTTCTGGTATGGATATTACATTTGTGACTTCAGCAGAGACTGATAAAGAAGCAAAATCATTATTAACTGAATTAGGTTTACCTTTTCAAAAAAACTAAGTTATGGCTAAAGAATCAATGAAAGCCCGCGAGGTGAAAAGAGCTAAAACAGTAGCTAAATATGCTGAGAAACGCAAAGCTTTAAAAGAAGCTGGAGATTACGAAGCATTACAAAAGTTACCAAAAAATGCTTCTCCAGTTCGTATGCACAATAGATGTAAATTAACAGGAAGGCCAAAAGGTTACATGCGTACCTTTGGTATATCTCGTGTTACATTTAGAGAAATGGCTAACCAAGGTTTAATACCAGGAGTTAGAAAAGCAAGTTGGTAAAATTTTAATTGGTCTAAGGTTCACAATTCTGTGAAAACCAAGTCCGCAAATAAATAAATATGTATACAGATCCAATTGCAGATTTTCTTACAAGAGTTAGAAACGCAGTGCGTGCTAACCACAGAGTAGTGGAAATTCCTGCATCAAATTTAAAAAAGGACATTACTAAAATATTATTCGATCAAGGATATATTTTAAGTTACAAGTTCGATGATTCTACTGTACAAGGAACTATTAAAATAGCTCTTAAGTACAATAAAGAGACTAAAGAACCAGTAATTAGAAAATTACAAAGAATCAGTAAGCCTGGTTTACGTAAATATTCTAGTTCTACTGAGTTACCTCGTATTCTTAACGGTTTAGGTATTGCTATTGTTTCTACTTCTCATGGAGTAATGACAGGAAAGCAAGCGCAACGTGAGAATGTAGGTGGCGAAGTTTTATGTTACGTTTACTAATCTATAATACAAGAAAGAGATGTCAAGAATAGGAAATAATCCAGTGGCAATTCCAGAAGGAGTTACTATAGAAGTAAAAGATAACACTATAACAGCAAAAGGTAAATTGGGTGAATTAACTCAATCTTATGATACTGTAGAAGTTAAAGTTGAAGACGGAAATGTGTTTGTAACACGTCCATCAGATACAAAAGAAAGTAAAGCTAAGCATGGTTTATACAGATCACTTATCAATAACATGATTGAAGGAGTATCTAAAGGTTGGACAAAACAGCTTGAGCTAGTAGGAGTAGGATATAGAGCAAGTAACCAAGGTAACAAATTAGAGTTAGCTTTAGGTTTTTCTCATAACATAATTATGAGTATTGCACCAGAGGTGAATGTGGAAACAGTTTCAGACAAAGGTAAAAATCCAATCATTAAGTTAACATCTCACGACAAACAACTTGTTGGACAAGTAGCTGCAAAGATTCGTGGATTTAGACCACCAGAGCCTTATAAAGGAAAAGGTGTTAAGTTTGTAGGTGAAGTACTAAGAAGAAAAGCTGGTAAATCAGCATAATAATTAAGTTATGGCGTTAACAAAAAACGAAAGAAGACTAAGAATTAAAAGCAGAATCCGTAAGGTTGTTTCTGGTACAGAAGCAAGACCTAGATTAGCTGTTTTTAGAAGTAATAAAGAAATTTATGCTCAAGTAGTTGATGATGTTACTGGTAAAACTTTAGCAGCAGCATCTTCAAGAGACAAAGACATTAGTTCTGCAAAAGGTAGTAAATCTGAAGTAGCTACAATGGTAGGAAAAGCAGTTGCCGAAAAAGCAATTAAAGCAGGAATAAATACTATCGCTTTTGATAGAGGTGGTTATTTATATCACGGAAGAGTAAAATCATTAGCTGAAGGAGCTAGAGAAGCAGGACTTAAATTCTAAGAAATTATGTATCAAAAATACAAAAGCGCAGAGTTAGTAAAACCAAGTGGATTAGATCTTAAAGATCGTTTAGTTGGTGTACAGAGAGTTACTAAAGTAACAAAAGGTGGTAGAGCATTTGGTTTTTCAGCAATCGTAGTGGTTGGTGATGAAGCTGGTGTTGTAGGACATGGTTTAGGAAAATCTAAAGATGTAGCAAGTGCAATTGCAAAAGCTATTGAAGACGCTAAAAAGAACCTTGTTCGTATTCCAATTATAAAAGGAACTTTACCTCACGAACAAAAAGGAAAATTTGGTGGAGCAAGAGTTAACATCATACCTGCAGCTCCTGGTACAGGAGTAATTGCTGGTGGAGCTGTCAGAACTGTTCTTGAAGCAGTTGGAGTACATGATGTATTATCAAAGTCTCAAGGTTCATCTAACCCTCACAACGTAGTTAAAGCAACTTTCGACGCATTATTGCAATTAAGAAGTGCTCAAACTATTGCTCGTGAAAGAGGTATATCATTAGAGAAAGTTTTTAACGGTTAATATTTATAGAAATGGCAAAAATAAAAGTAACAAAAGTTAAGAGCGCAATTAACCGTACTAAAAGACAAAAGTTAACATTGTTAGCTTTAGGTTTAAAAAAGGTTGGTCAAACTATTGAACACGAGAACACTCCTAATATTTTAGGGATGATTAGAAAAGTTAATCACTTAGTTTCTGTAGAAGAATCTAAATAACAATATACTGAAAAATGAATTTAAGTAATTTAAAACCTGCAGAAGGTTCAGTAAAAAATCAAGGAAAAAGAATAGGTAGAGGACAAGGTTCTGGAAAAGGTGGTACTGCTACACGTGGTCACAAAGGAGCAAAATCTCGTTCTGGTTATTCAAAAAAGGTTGGTTTTGAAGGAGGTCAAATGCCACTTCAAAGACGTGTACCTAAGTTTGGTTTTACTAACATCAACCGTAAAGAACATCAAGGTATTAACCTAGATACATTACAACAGTTAGTTGATGATAAGAAAATTAAGGATACGTTAGATTTTGATACAATCGTTTCTTTAGGATTAGCTGGTAAAAACGAGCTAGTAAAAATATTAGGAAGAGGAGAGTTAAAAGCAAAACTAAATGTAACTGCACATAAATTTACTGCTACTGCAAAGGCTGCTATTGAGGCTGTTGGAGGACAAGCAGAAACTTTATAAGACCTACTAAAGCATATGAAATTTATAGAAACGATTAAAAATGTTTGGAAGATTGAGGAGCTAAGAAACCGAATCATATTTACTTTAGGTTTATTGTTAGTTTATCGTTTTGGAGCACAAGTTGTTTTACCCGGAATTGATGCCTCTCAATTAGCTAGCCTTCAAGGCCAAGCAGATGATGGTGGTATTATAGGTTTATTAAATGCCTTTACCGGAGGAGCTTTTGCAAATGCATCTGTTTTTGCATTAGGTATTATGCCTTACATTTCTGCTTCCATCGTAGTTCAGCTTATGGGAATTGCTATTCCTTATTTGCAGAAACTACAAAAAGAAGGTGCAAGTGGACAAAAGAAAATAACTCAAATTACAAGATGGTTAACCATTGGTATTTGTCTAGTACAAGCTCCAGGTTATTTAGCTAGTTTACAACCAATGTTTGGCATTCCTAATTCAGCATTTTTACTGGGTCAAGGAGGTGTTTTCTACTTTTCATCAATAGTAATATTAGTAACAGGTTGTATTTTTGCCATGTGGTTAGGAGAGAAAATTACCGATAAAGGTATTGGTAACGGAATATCATTATTAATTATGGTTGGTATTATAGCTACATTACCTAAATCTTTCTTGCAAAATATGAATGCTAGATTTACAACAGGAAATGGGCCTATGATGATTCTCTTCGAAATCGTAATTTGGTTTGCAATTATTGCAGCATCTATTTTATTAGTTATGGCTGTTAGAAAAATTGCAGTACAATATGCAAGAAGATCGGCTACAGGTGGCTATGAGAAAAATGTATTTGGAGGAGCAAGACAATTTATTCCATTAAAGCTAAATGCTTCAGGTGTAATGCCAATTATCTTTGCGCAAGCTATTATGTTTGTTCCAGGTTTAATTGGAGGTTCATCTTTAATGAAAGATTCTACAGCTGGACAATGGATGGTTGCAAATTTTTCTGATATGTTTGGATTATGGTACAATATTGTTTTTGCTTTATTAATTATAATTTTTACATATTTCTATACTGCTATTACTGTACCAACAAATAAAATGGCAGATGATTTAAAGCGTAGTGGTGGATTCATTCCAGGAATACGACCAGGTTCTGAAACATCTGAATATTTAGATAAGATTATGTCTCAAATAACTTTACCAGGTTCTATCTTTTTAGCTTTAATTGCTATTTTTCCAGCATTTGTGTTCAAGTTAATGGGTGTTCTGTCAGGTTGGGCATTATTCTTTGGTGGTACATCATTATTAATTATGGTTGGAGTTGCAATTGATACTATGCAACAAGTAAATTCTTACTTGTTAAATAGGCACTATGATGGCTTAATGAAAACTGGTAAAAATAGAAAAGCAGTAGCTTAATATTATACTATGGCAAAACAAGCAGCAATAGAACAAGACGGAACAATAATAGAAGCATTATCTAATGCTATGTTTCGTGTAGAGTTAGAAAACGGTCACATTGTGACAGCACACATATCTGGTAAAATGCGTATGCATTACATTAAATTGTTACCAGGAGATAAAGTAAAATTAGAAATGAGTCCTTACGATTTAACGAAGGCTCGAATAACTTATAGATACTAAACTTATGAAAGTAAGAGCATCAGTTAAAAAGAGAAGTGTCGATTGTAAAATCGTACGCAGAAAAGGAAGACTTTACGTCATTAACAAAAAGAATCCTAGATTCAAACAAAGACAAGGATAATTATGGCTAGAATTGCAGGTGTAGACATACCAAAAAACAAAAGAGGAGTTATCTCTCTAACTTATATCTACGGTATAGGAAGAAGTAGAGCTCAAGAAATTTTAGCAACAGCTAAAGTTGACGAAAGTATTAAAGTCCAAGATTGGGATGATGATCAAATAGCAGCTATTCGTGAGTCTGTTGGAACATTTACTATCGAAGGAGAATTGCGTTCTGAAACACAATTAAACATTAAGCGATTAATGGATATTGGATGTTACAGAGGAATTCGTCACAGAGCTGGTTTACCTCTAAGAGGTCAACGTACTAAAAACAACTCTAGAACCAGAAAAGGTAGAAGAAAAACTGTTGCTAATAAGAAAAAAGCAACTAAATAATAATTAGAAATTTGGTCTTTAGTGTTTAGACGTTGGAAAGAATCTGTTTGAAATTATTTAGGTTTAGGATTCTAGCGACTATCAACTAACTACTTAGAACTATAGAAATATGGCAAAGACAAATACAAAATCGACTAAAAAACGTAAAGTTATAGTTGAATCTGTTGGAGAAGCGCACATTACTGCGTCTTTTAACAACATTATAATCTCATTAACAAACAAAAAAGGTGACGTAATTTCATGGTCATCTGCAGGTAAAATGGGATTTAGAGGTTCTAAAAAGAACACACCTTACGCAGCTCAATTGTGTGCAGAAGATGCATCAGGAGTAGCTAAAGAAGCTGGATTAAAAAAAGTAAAAGTATACGTTAAAGGACCAGGTAATGGTAGAGAATCTGCTATACGTTCTATTCATAATGCAGGAATTGAAGTAACTGAAATTATTGATGTTACTCCATTACCACATAATGGATGTCGTCCTCCAAAACGTAGAAGAGTATAACAGCGTTTTACAACGTTAATACAAAACACTGCATAAATTAATATCAGCTATATTAAATAGCTGATGTTAATTTTTTTGTGTAAATTTGCAGACTTTAAAAAAATTAACAAGTATCAATTAGAGAGATCAACGCTCGTCGAAGGATAAGATTAAGACCTTAATTCACAAGCACTCTCACAAAACAATTTAAAATGGCAAGATATACTGGTCCTAAAACTAAAATAGCGCGTAAATTTGGCGAAGCTATATTTGGAGATGATAAAGCTTTTGAAAAAAGAAATTATCCTCCAGGACAACACGGAAACGCTAGACGTCGTGGAAAAAAATCTGAATACGCAATCCAGTTAATGGAAAAGCAGAAAGCTAAATACACTTATGGTGTATTAGAGCGTCAATTTAGAAATATGTTTAAAAAAGCAACGGCTGCACCTGGTATTACTGGTGAAGTTTTATTACAATTATGTGAGTCTAGATTAGACAATGTTGTATTTAGAATGGGAGTTGCTCCAACAAGAAGTGCGGCAAGACAATTAGTTTCTCACAGACACATTACAGTTAATGGAGAGTTGGTAAATATACCTTCTTACCAATTAAATGCTGGAGATGTAGTTGCAGTTAGAGAAAAATCTAAGTCTCTTGAGACTATTGAAAGATCATTATCTAATTCAAGTAGTGTTTACGAATGGATTACTTGGAATAGTGCAACTAAACAAGGAACTTATGTTTCTGTTCCTGCAAGAATTCAAATTCCAGAGAACATTAACGAACAATTTATAGTAGAATTATACTCTAAATAATAATTAATCATATTGGTATTTGGCCAAAGGATTTATTAGTGCTCTTCAAACTTTTAAATCGCGCAACCAAATAACAATCAAAACGAAGACAAAAAATGGCAGTATTTAATTTTCAGAAGCCTGACAAAGTAATCATGATTGATTCTACTGATTTCGAAGGTAAATTCGAATTCAGACCTCTAGAACCAGGTTATGGTCTAACAGTAGGAAATGCTTTAAGAAGAGTTTTATTATCCTCTTTAGAAGGATTTGCAATTACCTCTATTAGAATAGAAGGTGTTGATCACGAATTTTCAGCAATTGCTGGAGTAGTAGAAGATGTAACAGAAATAATTTTGAACTTAAAACAAATGCGTTTTAAGCGTCAAATTGAGGATGTAGATAACGAGTCTGTATCTATTTCTATCTCAGGTCAAGATAAAATAACCGCAGGAGATTTTCAAAAATTCATCTCAGGATTTCAAGTATTAAATTCAGATTTAGTTATCTGTAACTTAGATCCTAAAGTGAATATTAACATGGAAATTACAATTGAAAAAGGAAGAGGTTATGTTCCAGCAGAAGAAAACAAAAAAGCTTCAGCGCCTATAGGAACAATCTTTACAGATTCAATATATACACCAATAAAAAATGTAAAGTATAGTATCGAGAATTTCCGTGTAGAGCAAAAGACAGATTACGAAAAATTAATCTTCGAAATCCAATCTGATGGTTCTATTACACCTCAAGATGCGTTAACTGAGGCAGCAAAAACTTTAATTCACCACTTCATGTTATTCTCTGATGAGCGTATTACATTAGAAGCCGATGAAATTGCACAAACTGAAACTTATGATGAAGAGTCTCTTCACATGCGTCAGTTATTAAAAACTAAGTTAGTAGATATGGATTTATCTGTACGTGCACTTAACTGTTTAAAAGCTGCAGAAGTAGATACTTTAGGAGACCTTGTGTCTTTCAATAAAAACGATTTAATGAAGTTCCGTAACTTTGGTAAAAAGTCTTTAACTGAGCTAGAAGAGCTTGTAAATGTTAAAGGTTTAAACTTTGGTATGGACTTATCTAAATACAAACTAGACAAAGACTAAAGTATTTATGATTTTTAGATTTCTATAAATCGTAAATCTCAAATCAAAAATTTAATTAATAATCATATTTTGCTCCTCGATAGAAGAGTTTGGTAGCAAGATGATAAAACAAATGTCATGAGACACGGAAAAAAAGTAAACCATTTAGGTCGCCAGACCGCTCACAGAAAAGCTATGTTAGCTAATATGGCATGTTCTTTAATAGAGCACAAACGTATTAATACAACTGTTGCTAAAGCAAAAGCTTTAAAAGTTTTTGTTGAACCAATGATTACTAAATCTAAAAACGATACAACTCACAACCGTCGTTTAGTATTTTCTAAATTGCGTCAAAAAGAAGCAGTTACAGAATTATTTAGAGACGTAGCGGCTAAGGTTGGTGATCGTCCAGGTGGTTATACAAGAATTATCAAGTTAGGAAATCGTTTAGGTGATAACGCAGATATGGCAATGATTGAGCTAGTAGATTATAATGAAATTTACAATGCAGATAATAAAGCTAAGAAAACAACTCGTAGAAGCCGTCGTGGAGGAAAAGCAACAGCAGCTCCAGTAGAAACTAAAGCAACTAACGAAGAAGAAGAATAAATGTTAATAAGCATTTAATATAAAAAGGATAAACTATTTTAGTTTATCCTTTTTTTTTTGAATTTTTGCAAAACTTTTGACACAACTATTAGATCTATGAAATATCAAAAACTTAAAAAAGCATTAATCCTATTAGCAGATGGAACTATATTTCATGGAAAAGCAGTAGGAAGGGAAGGCAGCGCCTTTGGAGAGGTGTGTTTTAATACAGGAATGACAGGTTATCAAGAGATTTTTACAGACCCTTCCTATTACGGTCAATTAATGGTTACCACCAACGCGCACATAGGTAATTATGGAGTTAAAAACGAAGAAAATGAATCTAAATCTGTTAAAATCGCAGGACTAATATGTAAAAATTTTAGTTATGAGTTTTCTCGTGATGCAGCTGATGGTTCGTTGGAAGACTTTTTAAACAAAAACAATCTATTAGCAATTTCAGATATTGATACTAGAGCGCTTGTAGCTTATATTAGAGATAATGGAGCAATGAATGCTGTAATCTCTACTGATGTTGATAATCTCGAGGAATTAAAAAAACAATTAGCAAACACTCCAAACATGAATGGTTTAGAACTCGCATCAAAGGTTTCTACTAAAGAGGCTTATTTTGTTGGAGATGAAAACGCATCAGTTAAAATTGCAGCTTTAGATATAGGTATTAAAAAGAACATTTTAAGAAATTTTGTTAATAGAGATGCCTACATAAAAGTCTTTCCTTATAATTCTAAATTTGAAGACCTTGAAGCTTTTAATCCAGATGGATATTTCTTGTCAAATGGACCAGGTGATCCTGAGCCTTTAATTGAAGCTCAAGAACTTGCTAAAGAGATTATTAAAAGAGATTTGCCTTTATTTGGTATCTGTTTAGGACATCAGGTAATAGCTTTAGCAAATGGCATTTCTACTTATAAAATGCACAATGGTCACAGAGGCATTAATCATCCTGTTAAAAATTTAGTAACAGGAAAAGGAGAGATTACTTCACAAAACCATGGTTTTGCTATTAACAGAGAAGAAACAGAGGCGCATCCTGATGTTGAAATTACACACGTACATTTAAACGATGATACAGTTGCTGGTATTAAAATGAAATCTAAGAATGTGTTTTCTGTTCAATACCATCCAGAAGCTAGTCCAGGACCTAATGATTCTACTTATTTATTTGATCAATTCATTAATAATATTAAGAAAAATTAATACGAATTAAGCAATAGAATGTATTTTCTATTGCTTTTTCAATTTTACTAAAACGATATAGACAATTTTTTATTTAATTCTGAAATGTATTCTATAAAGAACACAGAATTAAACTGTAAATTTGATAGTTAAATAAATTTAAATCACCAATTATGAGTATTATTATCAACGTCCATGCACGACAAATTTTCGATTCAAGAGGAAATCCAACAGTAGAAGTAGATGTAGAAACAGAAAACGGTTATGTAGGAAGAGCTGCAGTACCATCTGGAGCATCCACAGGTGAGCACGAAGCTGTAGAGTTACGAGATGGAGGTGATAAATTCATGGGAAAAGGTGTAACAAAAGCTGTAGATAATGTAAATTCTATATTAGCTGAAGAGCTGTTAGGAGTGAATGTATTTGAGCAAAACTACATAGATACTTTAATGTGCGAAATAGATGGTACACCAAACAAGTCTAAGTTAGGAGCAAATGCAATTTTGGGTGTTTCTTTAGCAGTAGCCAAAGCAGCCGCAGCAGAATTAGGAATGCCATTATATCGTTATGTAGGTGGAGTTAGTGCAAATACGTTACCTGTACCAATGATGAATATTATTAATGGTGGTTCGCACAGTGATGCACCAATAGCATTTCAAGAGTTTATGGTAATGCCTGTAAAAGCAGATAATTTTTCTCACGCTTTACAAATGGGAACAGAAATTTTTCATAACCTTAAAAAGGTCTTGCACGATAGAGGTTTAAGTACTGCTGTAGGAGACGAAGGTGGTTTTGCACCTAATCTAGCAGGAGGTACTGAAGATGCATTAGATACTATTAAAAAAGCTGTTGACAATGCAGGATACAAATTAGGAGACGATGTAATGATTGCTTTAGACTGTGCAGCTGCAGAATTTTATGTAAACGGAAAATATGATTACACTAAATTTGAAGGCGAGTCTGGTAAAGTAAGATCAAGCAAGGAACAAGCTGATTATTTGGCTGAATTATCTAGAAATTATCCAATTATTTCTATTGAAGACGGAATGGATGAAAACGATTGGGAAGGATGGAAATACTTAACAGAGCAAATTGGAGACAAAGTTCAATTAGTTGGAGACGATTTGTATGTAACAAACGTTGAGCGTCTGTCTAAAGGAATTAAACAAAACATTGCGAATTCAATTTTAATAAAAGTAAATCAAATAGGAACTCTAACAGAGACTATTGCTGCCGTAAATATGGCACACAATGCAGGATATACCTCTGTAATGTCTCATAGATCAGGAGAAACAGAAGATAATACCATTGCAGATTTAGCTGTTGCATTAAATTGCGGACAAATTAAAACAGGTTCAGCTTCACGTAGTGATCGTATGGCAAAATACAATCAACTCTTAAGAATTGAAGAAGAATTAGGAGAAGTAGCTTATTATCCAAAAATGAATGCTTTTAAAATAGTTTAAATTTTATCTTTAATATATTATTTAAGCCTTTCAGTTCTATACTGAAAGGCTTTTTTACATTTATAACTTTTATCAATGTCGTAATTGTTAAATCCTTGTAAAGAAGTGTAAAAAATCGCGACATGTTTTGTAATTTAGCATTTAGCAAAAAACAAGTAAAATCAATAACAATATGTCAAAAACTGCTACGTTAGAAATAGACGGAAAAAAGCACGAATTTCCTTTAATTGTAGGAACAGAAAATGAAGTTGCAATAGATATAAAAACATTAAGATCTGCAACAGGTGGAGTAACAACAATAGATCCAGGATATAAAAATACAGGAGCATGTGAAAGTGCTATTACTTTTCTAAATGGAGAAGAAGGTGTTTTAAGATATCGAGGTTATTCAATAGAAGAATTAGCAGAGAAAGCAGATTTTCTAGAAGTTGCATTTTTGTTGATTTTTGGAGAACTCCCAACTCAAGCACAATTAGATAAATTTCATACAGATATAAAATCACAATCTGTAGTAGACGAGGACATTAAAAAAATATTAGATGCCTTTCCAAAGTCGGCACATCCAATGGGTGTTTTGTCATCTCTAACAAGTGCATTAACTGCTTTTAATCCATCTTCGGTTAATGTTGAGTCTGAAGAAGACATGTATAAAGCAATTGTTAAAATTTTAGGTAAGTTCCCAGTCTTAGTTGCATGGACACTTAGAAAAAAACAAGGTTTACCATTAGACTATGGAGACAAAAGTTTAGGATACGTAGAAAACATACTAAAAATGATGTTTAAGCAGCCAAACGAAGACTACATTCAAAATCCAATATTAGTAAATGCATTAGATAAATTATTAATATTACATGCAGATCATGAGCAAAACTGCTCTACATCTACTGTTAGAATAGTTGGCTCTGCTCATACTGGATTATTTGCTTCAATATCTTCAGGTATTTCTGCACTTTGGGGACCATTACATGGTGGTGCAAATCAAGCAGTTTTAGAAATGTTAGAAGCTATTAAAGAAGATGGAGGCGATACTAAAAAGTTTATGGCAAAAGCAAAAGACAAAAATGATAGTTTCCGTCTAATGGGCTTTGGACATAGAGTTTATAAAAACTTTGACCCAAGAGCAAAAATTATAAAAACTGCAGCAGACGAAGTATTAGCAGATTTAGGAATTGAAGATCCAGTACTTGATATTGCAAAAGGTTTAGCTACTGAAGCTTTAAGCGACGAGTATTTTGTAGAACGCAAATTATATCCAAATGTAGATTTCTATTCTGGTATTATATACAGAGCTATGGGTATTCCTGTAGAAATGTTTACAGTAATGTTTGCGTTGGGTCGTTTACCAGGTTGGATTGCACAATGGAAAGAAATGCGAATGCGTAAAGAACCAATTGGAAGACCAAGACAAGTTTATATTGGAGAAAACTACAGACCATTTAAAAGTGTTGAAAAAAGATAAAATAAAATGATTATTTATAAGGCTTCATAAGAAATTATGAAGCTTTTTTCTATATTGTGAACATGTTAAAACTCAATATAAAAAACGAAACTTCACGACTTAGAGCTGTCGTTTTAGGAACAGCAATAAGTAATGGCCCAACACCAAAGTTGGAACAAGCCTATGATCCAAAATCTGCAGAGCATATAAAAGCAGGAACCTATCCCGTAGAAGCAGATATGATTAAAGAAATGGAAGCTGTTGCTAACGTTTTTAAAAAGTATAATGTTACCGTTTATAGGCCAAAATTAATAGAAAATTGCAATCAAATTTTTGCTAGAGATATTGCTTTTGTTATAGACGACGTTTTTGTAAAAGCCAATGTTTTACCAGAAAGGGAAGAAGAGTTAGATGCTATACAATATGTTATAGATAAAATTAATCCAGATAAAGTTATTCGTCCACCAGCAGAAGTGCATATTGAAGGTGGAGACGTTATGCCTTGGAACGATTTTATTTTTGTAGGTACTTACAGAGAAGCAGATTATGCAGACTATATTGTAGCGAGAACTAACATACAAGGTGTTGCTTTTTTAGAACAAACCTTTCCTCATAAAAAAGTGAAGTCTTTTAACTTAAGAAAATCTCAAACTAACCCAAGAGACAACGCTTTACATTTAGACTGTTGTTTTCAACCTATAGGAACAAATAAAGCAATTTTACATAAAGAAGGTTTTCTTGAAGAAGAAGAGTACAAATGGCTTTTAAATTATTTCGGTGAAGACAATTGTTTTATTATCACTAAAGAAGAAATGTATAACATGAATAGTAACGTATTTTCAATTTCTGAAAATGTTATTATCTCTGAAAAAAACTTTACAAGATTAAATACTTGGCTTCGCGAAAATGGTTTTATAGTAGAAGAGGTTCCTTATGCTGAAATTGCAAAACAAGAAGGTTTACTGCGTTGCAGCACGATGCCTTTAATAAGGGATTAAAAGTAGTTTGTTTTTTTGGAAAGTTTCAGTAGCTAAAACACGACTCTAAAACTTAAGTTAGGTGTAAACCCAAGCGATTTATTATCTATTCTGGATATAGAATTATCATTGTTTAAAATATAGTAGCTATTAATAGTATTTTCTCGGTTTAAAAGATTCCAAATAGAAAAACCTAATTCTGCTTTTGTGTTTTTGACAAAATTAAAATTATAGGTTCCTGAAAAATCAGTTCTAAAATAGTCATCAAGATTTGTATTATTAGCCATATTATAATTTATAGCATTATCAAAAATAGGTTGTTGTGTATTAGGAGTAGTAGTTGGTCTTCCAGAATTCCAATTAAAACCAAGCGCTAATTTTAAGTGATTAATAGTATAGGTTCCAGCAAAAGTTAAGGCATGGGAAATAGCTGTATTGCTATTAAAATCTTGTGCGTTATTTAAGGTAGTAAAATTATATTTAGTATTGTTTAAAGAGTAGCTTAGCCATGTACTTATATTATTAAATTGCTTATTTATTAAAAAGTCAAGGCCTTTTGTTTTATAACTTCCAATGGCATTTATGTCTTGATATTGGTTTTGAAATCCTTGACTTCTAGTAGTTATGCCATTAACTTTTTTTGTAAAAACTTCTGCGCTTACTAAAAGTTTGTTTTTATTGTAATGTAGACCTGCAGAAGCTTGTTTGCTTTCTGTAATGGGTCTTGTAGTATTATTTGCTAAAACCCATCGTCGCTTTTCTATACCTAAAAAATCGTTTTGCCTATCAATAACTTGAGAAGTTACTTGACTTTTAAATTCACCTAATAACTCAACTTTTAAATGTTTAAACAATTTATGATTGACACTTAAACGCGGTTCAAGAAGCAAAACATTAAAAGGTTTATAATAGTTGCTTCGAGTACCAACTTTTAAATGTGTTTTATTATTATAAGATGAAAAAGAAAACTCGCTAAAAGTTGCATGAGTTTCAACTGTATTTTCGTTGTTATTACTAAAATTAAGGTTGCTAATGTTCTCTAAATTTGTTGTTGCAACATTAGAATATTGGTAACCATTAATCCAACGTAAGCGTTCGTTAAAATCAAGTTTAAGCTGTAAAGTTATACCTTGGTCTAGTACTTCGTTATTTTGTTGTAAGCTTTGGTTGGTATCTGGATTAAAGTTGTTAGACTTTAACTTGTAGTCTGAGATATTAAATCTTACATCACTACTTAGAAACTTACTCCATTGTCTCGTGTAGTTAATGCCAGCGGCAAGGTTATACTGTGTTATATCGCTCTTTAATGTGGATGTTAAGTTGTTTTCTAAATAATCTAACGCATTAAAAATAGTAGTAAAACTAAATCTTAATTTATCTTTATTTGATAGGTCATGAAGTAGTTTTGCGCTAATATCATAAAAATAAAAAGTTTCGTTAGAAGTAGAATTTTGATTGCTTTCTGAAGCATCCTCAATATTTGAGTCTTGAAATATTCTAGTGAAATATTGTTGGTAAGTTGGTGTGTTTAAAGCATCTGTTATTGAGCGTCTTGCAGAAAGCTGTAATTCCATATTACCTTTTAACTTCAGTTTTGTGTATGCGTCTGCTTGAATTAAGTTTAAACCCAAGCCTGCTGTGCTTTCCTCATTTATATCGTTATCTAAACGCATATCTATTGTACTAGAAATACCATCTCCATATAAGGCACTTGTTCCATTTTTAGAAACAACAACATTAGAAATTAAATTAGGATTAAAAGCAGATATTAAACCAAAAAAATGTCCAGATTGATACATTTTTATACCATCCCAAAGTATTAAATTCTGGTCGTGTGTTCCACCTCGTATGTTTAAGTTAGAGACGGTTTCTTCCATACTTATAACACCAGGTAAAGCTTGAACGGTTTGCAAAGCATCGGCTTCAATTAATCCAGGAAGAATGCCAAAATCGTCTGGGTTTATTACTATTTCACCAGTTTTAGTTTTTGTAATTCCACTAGTTAAATAGGTGGTTAGTAAAACTTCTTCAAGAGGTTCAATAGGTCTTGTAACTTTTCTGCTAGTAGAAATAGCAACAAATCGACTATTTATAATTTTAAAATTTAGATTGGTATTCGTTCTAAGATAAGTTATGGCATCATTATAAGAAAGCAGCATTGATGGTTCAGTTATTTCAACACCTTCTATAGTTTTGTCTGCATAGGTAAACCTTATATCAAAACGTTTTTCTAAAGCTTTTAAAACGATTCCAAGTGGAATTTTTTCAGTTTTAAAAGTTTGTGAATTCACGCTAATAAAACTAAAAAGGAATAGGACTATTAAGAGAGTGAACGTACTATTTTTACTCACGCTTTAGCGATATCTTATTATTGTTTTTTGTAAAGGCTAAGTTAAGTGGAATAGTTATAGCTTGCAAAGCATTGTCCAAATTATTATGTGGAAAACCACCTGAAAACACTTCATTAGCGTCTATATCATCAACGCTAAATGTAACATTGTATTGTCTTTCAAACTCAGCTAAAACTTGTGAGTACGGCATGCTTTTGAAATTAGATTCGTTATTAATCCAAAACGGACTTGTATTTTTAGTTTTAGGCTTTTCTACTACTTTGTTGTCCAGAACTAAAAAACTTTCTCCAGGTTTTAAAATGCGACTTATTTTATTATAATCAACTTTAACAGAGCCTTCGTAGCAAACAACCTCAAAAAGATTGTCTCTATCCTTAATATTGAATTCTGTGCCTAAAACAGATATATCTCCAGCCGAAGTATGAACGGTAAACTTTGAGCCTTTCGATACTTTAAAGTAAGCCTCTCCTGTTAAATCAATAGCTCTGCTAGATTTCCAATTCTTATTATTAAATGCTAAAGTAGACTTAGCATTTAGTTTTACTGTTGTGTTATCTGGTAATAAAATATTTTCTTTTTGGGCTAATTCTGTGTTGAAATTAGTTTCTAAGTTGGATGTAAAATAATAGAACCCAACACAAATGGCTAAAATTGCGGCAATTTGTATAAACGGTTTTAGCCATTTGTTTTGTTGTTTGGTTCTTTTCTTTAGGGCAAATTGTAATTTTTCTAATTCAGTGTTAGATTCAAAATCTTGTGGTTTAAATTGCTGTAAAGCATTATCCAACCTACTTAATTCGCTGAAGTCTTCAAGCTTTTTGAAAGCTTCAAACTCCTGAGAATTCAGGCTGTTGTTTAACCATTTTTTTATTAAATCTTCTTGTTCCATAATTATCATTCAAGTATATAACAACTATATATTAAAAATTCCTACCAGAGATTAAATGTTAACAAGCATTATAATTCTTTTATATCTTCTCTTAGTTTTTTTAAAGCACCATAAATTCGTTTTTCTACAGCTTTAGTGCTAATTCCTAAAAGTTCCGCTATTTCTTTGTGTCTTTTTCCTTCCACGCGATTCATCATAAATGCAATACGTTGCGCATCTGTTAAATTAGAAAGTGCAGCTTGTAATTTTTGCATATACTCTTGTTCCTCCATTACAAATTCTGGAGATTCGTTAGTATGGTGTTTTGGTTTTGTTTGTTGGTGTTTTAAAACAACTTTATGGTGTTTAGCTTCATTAAGCATAAGGTTATTTGCTACAGTAAAGAGATAACTCTTCGCTTTATCTGGAGCTACTTTTTTGCAGTTTTCCCACAATTTAATAAAAGCATCTTGTGTTTTGTCTTTTGGGTTTAAATGGTCACCAAATTTGTAGTACAGGAAATTACTTAAGTCTTTAGCATGTTTTTTAAACAACGCATTAAAGCGAATTTCATCGCAAATATTCTCATGTAATTTTTTTGCCATTGTTTATATTAATGATTCTAAAAGTAAAAAAAAACAAATACAGTGTTAGGTATTTTTTAAAGTAAATTGTTTTGGTATTAAATAAAGTAATTATAATAAACAGAGTGTGCTTAAAATCAATGCGTTATTGATTTTGTCTCTAAGAGTATAAATTAAGCTTTGGTTTTTTTATTAAATGATTACAAATTATTTATATTATAAAGTAATGTAATAATTACTTTTTTAGTTGGTTATTTATTAAAAAGAGTTGTCTTAATTGATAGCTCTTTTTTTTTGTCTTAAATTCTAATTAAGATACTTCATTTATACACTTCAAATTCATAAATTTGCTATTCTTATAAACTAGTCAGATTGCCAACAGCAAACCGATTACCGAATACTAAATAATATGTTTAATAATTTAAGTGAAAAGTTAGATAAAGCGCTACACGTACTAAAAGGGCATGGAAGCATTACAGAAGTAAATGTTGCGGAGACTTTAAAAGAAGTACGTCGTGCACTTTTAGATGCCGATGTTAACTTTAAAATTGCTAAAGAATTCACCAACAGAGTAAAGGATAAGGCTTTAGGATCTAACGTTTTAACAACATTACAGCCAGGGCAATTAATGGTTAAAATTGTTAAGGACGAATTAACCGAATTAATGGGAGGAGATGCTGCAGGTATTAATTTATCTGGAGCACCAACAGTGATATTAATGTCTGGTTTACAAGGTTCTGGTAAGACAACGTTCTCTGGTAAATTAGCAAACTTTTTAAAATCTAAAAAATCTAAAAAACCTTTATTAGTAGCTTGTGATGTGTATCGTCCTGCTGCAGTTGATCAACTACACGTAGTTGGAGGCCAAATTAATGTAGATGTTTATAGTGACAAAGGGAACACAAATCCAGTAGCTATTGCGCAAGCAGGTATTGCTCATGCCAAGGAAAATGGACATAATGTAGTGATTATAGATACAGCTGGTCGTTTGGCGGTAGATGAAGCCATGATGATAGAAATATCTAATATTCATTCAGCTATACAGCCACAAGAGACGTTATTTGTTGTAGATGCTATGACAGGTCAAGATGCTGTAAACACAGCAAAAGCCTTTAACGATATCTTGAATTTTGATGGTGTAATTCTAACAAAATTAGATGGTGATACGCGTGGTGGTGCTGCCATTTCTATTAAATCTGTAGTCAATAAGCCTATTAAATTTATTGGTACAGGTGAAAAAATGGAAGCGATAGACATTTTCTATCCTTCTCGTATGGCAGACCGTATTCTTGGAATGGGAGATGTTGTGTCTTTAGTTGAAAGAGCCCAAGAGCAATTTGACGAAGAAGAAGCAAGAAAATTACAGAAGAAAATAGCCAAAAACCAATTTGGGTTTGATGATTTCTTAAAACAGATTCAGCAAATCAAGAAAATGGGTAATATGAAAGATCTTGTAGGCATGATTCCTGGAGCAGGAAAAATGATGAAAGATGTAGATATAGACGATGACGCTTTTAAGCACATAGAAGCTATTATACACTCCATGACAGTTCAGGAAAGAACCAATCCGTCTGTAATAAATGCAAGTCGAAAAAAACGAATAGGAAAAGGTTCTGGAACATCTGTAACACAAGTCAATCAACTACTAAAACAGTTCGACCAAATGTCTAAGATGATGAAAATGATGCAAGGTGGAAAAGGAAAAGCAATGATGAATGCAATGAAAAACATGAGGTAACTCATGTTTTTTATTTAATACAAAAATTAATATACCTAATAAAAAGACGGCAACATGACTATACTTGACGGTAAAAAAGTAAGCAACGACATTAAAAACGAAATCAAAGCTGAAGTTGATAAAATGAAAGCTAACAACGAAAAAGTGCCGCATTTAGCAGCAGTTATTGTTGGAAATGATGGAGCAAGTTTAACTTACGTTGGAAGTAAAGTGCGTGCTTGCGAACGTGTTGGTTTCGAATCTACAATGGTTCGCCTCTCAAACACAACAAGCGAAGTAGAATTACTAGATAAAATCGAAGAGTTAAATAATAATAACGATATCGACGGATTTATTATTCAATTACCACTACCAGACCAAATCGATACTCAAAAAGTACTAATGGCAGTAAATCCAGATAAAGATGTTGATGGTTTTCATCCAATGAATTTTGGGAAAATGGCATTAGATATGTCAACTTTTATTCCTGCAACACCATTTGGTATTTTAGAACTTTTAGATCGTTATAATGTGGACTCTAAAGGAAAGCATACTGTAGTAATAGGACGTTCTCATATTGTTGGTAGACCTATGAGTATATTAATGGGAAGAAAAGGTTTTCCAGGAAACTCTACCGTAACATTAACACATAGTCACACAAAGAATATTACACAAATAACCTCTCAAGCAGATATTATTATTTCGGCATTAGGTGTGCCTAATTTCCTAAAAGCAGAAATGGTAAAAGATGACGTTGTTATTATAGATGTTGGTATTACGCGTGTTCCAGATGAAACACATCCAAAAGGATATATTATTACTGGAGATGTAGATTTCGAGAACGTAAGTAAAAAAGCAAGTTTCATTACACCAGTTCCTGGAGGAGTAGGACCAATGACTATTGCAATGTTATTAAAGAACACGTTATTAGCTAGAGAGAGACACAGATCTATGTAATTACAATTTGTATATTGTAACCTAATGTTTTCTTTTATAAGTTTATTTAGTTTAGTAGAAATTGGGAGTCTTCAGCATATAATCCCAATTATTATCACTGTAATTTTGTCTATTATTTTGATTCGTTTTTCTAATCGAAAACTAAACCAAAAACAGCAAGAGCAGGTGTTTAAAGCTTTAGGTTTTTTTGTGTCTTATACTGTTTTAGTATTTCACTTACATCTTATTTTTAAAGGGAATTATAATATAGCAACAGACTTACCGTTGTTTCTATGCAGTTTTATGGCACTTTTTATTTTCATTTTTACATATAGTAGAAAATACTGGTTGTTCGAAATTTTATTGTTTTGGATTATTGCTGGAACCTCTCAAGCAGTTGTAACTCCTGATATTCCTTTTGGGTTTCCAAGCTTCGATTATTTTAGATATTGGATAGCACATCTAGGATTACTGGTTATTATATTTTATGCCATTTTTGTTTTAAAAATGCGTCCTACATGGAAAAGTATGTTTAAATCTTTTTTAGCTTTACAGTTGTATGCAATTATAATTTTTGGAATAAATTATATACTAAACGGAAATTATTTTTACTTAAATAAAAAACCAAACTCTGCATCTGCATTAGATTACTTAGGAGAATGGCCAATATATCTATTGACTATTGAAGCGATTTTAATTCCTTATTTTTTTATTATCTACTTACCCTTTTTTTTAACTAAAAAAAGGAAATAAAAAGTGCTATTTAGCAAATAACTGGCTCATGTCTTTAAAAGCTTTAAACTCTAGTGCGTTTCCAGCAGGATCTTTAAAAAACATAGTTGCTTGTTCGCCTACTAAACCTTCAAAACGAATGTAAGGTTCTATAATAAACTTTATATTTTTTTGTTTTAAATCTTGGGCGAAAGCTTGAAAAGTATCCCAAGGTAAAACCACTCCATAATGCGGAACAGGTACTTGTTTGCCATCTACTGCATTTGCGGTTTCAGCTTCTTGAGATTGTGCTTTATAATGTATAACTAATTGATGGCCAAAAAAATTAAAGTCGACCCAATGGTCACTACTTCTTCCTTCTTCACAGTTTAAAACATCGCGATAAAAAATACGACATGCTTCTAAATTATGAACAGGAATGGCAACATGAAAAGGTGTTAATTGAGACATGCTTTTTTTTAGATTAAGATTTATTATTTTCTTCGATTAATAGAATGTACTTTTTTAGTTTCTTTTAGCTCAGTAGTTTGCTTATAATGCTTATCAGAATCTGCCAAAAGCATATGTAACGTTTTTAATTCTTGTTCAGTAAACGCTCTATATTCACCAGTGGGAACATCAAGTTTTATATTCATTATGCGAGTACGTTTTAAAGAGGTTACTTCGTAGGTTAAATATTCGCACATACGTCTAATTTGTCTATTTAAACCTTGAGTTAAAATAATAGTAAAGGTATGTGAATCTATTTTTCTAACAGTACATTTTTTTGTGGTTTTATCTAAATCTTCAAGATAAATTCCACCAGCCATACGTTTAATAAAAGTTTGAGATATAGGCTTATCTACTGTTACCAAATACTCTTTATCGTGATTATTACTGGCACGTAAAATTTTGTTCACTATATCTCCATCATCTGTCATGAAAATTAAACCTTCACTAAGTTTATCTAATCTACCAATAGGAAAAATACGTTTTTGGTATTTAATATAGTCTATAATATTGTCTTTTTCTACTCGAGTGTCTGTAGTACAAACAATACCAACAGGTTTGTTAAAAGCAAGATAAACAAAATCTGCTTTACGCTCTGTAATCGATTTCCCATCAACTTCAACCACATCGTTTTCGGTAACTTTTGTTCCTAATTCAGGAATAATTCCATTAATAGTAACACGACCAGCGTCTATTAAACGGTCTGCTTCTCGACGTGAACAATAACCTGCTTCGCTAAGGTATTTGTTAAGTCTTGTTAGTTTTTCCTCCATAGTAGCAAAAATACAATTTAACTTTGAATGAAATCTATAACATGTTTGTAAACAGTTTCATTTCTTAAACCGTGACCAAAACCTTTTGTAGAAATAAAAGTTGCATTTTTATGGTTTTTAGCAATTTTTTGGGCATCACTAAACGGAATAACTTTGTCAAACACATCATGAACAATGAGTGTTTTAGTATCTATTGCCTTCGAGAAATCTGCTAATGAGAAATAAGATGGAGGTTTGTTAAAACGTTCTAACACTAAACTATTTATACCATTTTCAATTTTATTATTATAACCCATCATATCAACATAGTTTTTAAAAACGCCTGTAAACTCTGAAGGAGCGCCTAGGAAAACTAGTTTTTCTAATTCTTTATTTTCATAGTTTTTTTGATAAAATCCGGAAGCCATTCCACCAACTGAATGTCCAATAATAATATGAGGATTATAATGCTTCGCCACTACATTAATACATTCTGAATATAAAATGGCATTAAATTGTTTTCCGCTAGTATTACCATGAGCAGGTGCATCAAGCGAGACTATATTATACTCTAATTTTTGAAGTTTAGAAATTAAATTTTGCCAACGTCCTGAGTTGCTCTCCCAACCATGGGCTAACAAAACAGTTTTACCATTGCCTTTCCATAAATAAGTCGCAATGTTGAGGTGTTTATGCTTTAAATAAAGAGATTCTGCAGAATCTAAAAAAGATTTTTGGTCGTTTATAACACGTCTTTGTCTAGGTTTAGCAAATAAATATAAAGCTTTTTTTGAAGCATATTTTGGTGAAATATAACTAATAGTATTTAACGATTTGCCTATTATTTTTATCAGAGAATTAGACATGTTAAGCTTCTCTATTTACTAAATCCATAGAAAAAGCAGGTGTACAAATAGCAATATATTCGCATGCTATTGTAAACGGATTAGAATATTGTACTCTTGTATTTTTTTTAATTTTTATAGATTGTCCAGCCTCTAAAACTATTTCCTCTCCTTCAATAATAAATTGTTTTTTACCTTTTATTATATAGGTATATTCATCGAACTCTGGAGTTTGAAATGGTTCACTCCAGCCAGCAGGAGCGATCATGTGAGCAATACTAATGTTTTTATTACCATCTGTAGCTTGCCCAAAATGTTCTTCTATTAGTTTACCATCAGTTGTTGGAACAACAAAAGGAGTGTTTTGGATTTTATATTTTTTGTTTTTCATCTTTAGTTTCCGTGTAAGCGGTAATATTATTTTATTTCATGGGTTTTTTCTTAATCATACCACCTCTTAAGTCTTTAACAATACCCATAATAATAAATGCTTTAAGATCTATTTTATCAATTTCGGTATTTAACTTTGCGAGTTCTAGCCTTGTCACTACTGTATATATAATGTCTTTATCATAACTTATGCCAGTAGATCCAAAACCACCTTTTCCAGCATAAATTGTGCAAGCACGACCTAGCTTATTAATAAGCATGTGTTGCATAGCTTCATGGTGTTTAGAAATTATGGTAACTCCTACATATTCTTCTACACCATCTACAACAAAATCTACAGTTTTTGCAGCAGATAAATAGGTTAGTATAGCGTATAAAGCAGTTTCTATTGAAAGAATATAAGCTCCAAAAGAGAAAATAACTAAGTTTATTAAAAACAACACATCTCCAATAGTAATTGAAAATTTTCTACTTAAAAAAATGGCAAGAACTTCTGTGCCATCAATAACACTGCCTCCTCTCATAGCAAGCCCAATTCCAGACCCTAAAAAGAAGCCTCCAAATATAGAAATAAGGAGTTTATCTTGAGTTATTATAGGATAATCTATGAAATGTACAACCAACGCAAGTAAAGTAATGGCAATAATGCTTCTAATTGCAAATTTTCGACCTATAGTTTTTGTAGCTAAAATTATGAAGGGAATGTTTACTAAAATCAACAGATAACTGATTGATATCGTTGTAGTGTTTTCTAATAATAATGAAATACCTGTTGCACCACCATCTATAAAATTATTTGGTAATAAAAATCCTTTTAATCCAAATCCTGCAGAAAAAACACCTACTGCAATAAAAAAATATTCTTTTACTGCATGTTTTATTTCAACTTTAATGTTGTTTACTAATTTAGCAACTTGAGAGGGTGTTGCAGGACGGTTTTTTTCCTGTTTAGCTTCAATTCTTTTGCGCGCAATATCTATTAATACTTTGGAAAAAAGAGGATTCATATTGTTTTAAATTAAATATTGATTAATGTAATCTACCAACCAACCATAAAGTATTTAATTTTGGCTGTATCTGGAATGTTAATCGCTTCAATTTTTTTTGACATATCAAAACGTAGTTCACTTGGTAATTCTTCTTTGCTTATTGTAAAATAAGTATTATTTTCATTCACAATAACTACAATATTACGTAAAGTGTTTTCTATGCTAGATATTTTATGTTTAGCTTTAATGTCTCCAAAAGTGCTAAGCGTTGTAATACCTGTAGTGGTTTTATATCTTGAATCTAAAACTTTAATAGTTCTTATAGTTGCCGTAGAATCTAATGCTTCTTTTGGTGAGAGTTCTAGTAGTTTTTTTCCACCTTTTTCAAAAATCATTATTTTATTTACACTACCCAAAAACTCGTCACCAGCTATTTTTTTGACTATGGAGTCTTTGGCATAAATTATTTCAAGGTCTTTAACTTGTATAGAGTCTGTTAATAAACCAATATTTTGTTTTGATATTAAAAACGGATTAATTTCTGTTTCACAAGACATTACAATTACAGAAAGTACTATTAGAGTAAATATTATTTTTTTCATTTATTTTTTTATTTCAGTCATCCAATGGTGTTTAATACTATTGGGAATAATACATAGCATGTATTGTTAATTCTAAATACATTGCAATAAACCACTACATTACTTTTTTTAATATGCCAAATACACTTCTAATAAAGGTAGCACTGGTTAATACTTTAATTATTGGATTTTGTGCTGTGCTACGTCTTCTTGTAGTGGTTCTTCTTGAGGCTTTTTCTTCAGCTTCTTCTTTTGCTTCTTTTTCTTCGGCTTTTATTTTTGCTTCCTCTGCTTTAGCTATTTTTTTGTTTAGCATTTCGTAAGCACTTTCTCTATCTATTTCTTCGTTGTATTTTAATACTAATTTAGAATCGTCGAGTAAGTTTTGTAATTCAGTTGGTGATAAAACATCCATTCTACTCATTGGAGCACGCATCATGGTTGCTGCTAATGGAGTAGGACGTCCTTTTTCGTCTAAGGCAGAAACTAGCGCTTCTCCTGTGCCTAAAGATGTTAATATTTCGGCAGTATCATAATAATCTGTATCAGGATAATTTTGAGCTGCAAGTTTAATGGCTTTTCTATCTTTTGCTGTAAAGGCACGCAATGCATGTTGTATTTTTAAACCTAATTGGCTCAAAACACCTTCTGGTACATCTGTAGGGTTTTGAGTTACAAAATATAGTCCAACTCCTTTACTGCGAATTAACTTTACTATACTTTCAATTTGGTTTAAAAGTGCTTTAGAAGCTTCATTAAAAATTAAATGTGCTTCGTCTATAAACATAATTAATTCTGGTCTTCCAGAATCGCCTTGCTCTGGCATAGTTTCATAGATTTCTGCTAATAAGCTTAGCATAAATGTTGAAAATAATTTTGGTCTATCTTGAATGTCTGTTAAACGAATAATATTAATATAGCCTTTTCCGTCTCTAGTGGTTCTAAGTAAGTCTTCAACTTCAAAACTCTTTTCACCAAAAAACAAATCACCTCCTTGTTGTTCAATCTCTACAACTTTACGTAAAATAGCACCTGTAGAGGCACTTGAAATTCTGCCATATTCTGCTTCAAATTCTTCTTTCCCTTCTTTTGTTGCGTATTGTAATATTTTTTTGAAATCTTTTAAGTCTAAAAGCGGTAGTTTATTGTCATCACAATATTTAAAAACTACTGCTACAACTCCAGATTGTGTTTCTGTTAAATCTAGAATACGAGAAAGTAATACTGGACCAAATTCTATAACAGTTGCTCGTAACCGTACACCATCTTGTTCGGATAAAGACATGACTTCTACTGGAAATCCTTTGGCTTTGAAATCTAGTCCAATTTTCGCATGACGTTCATCTATTTTTGGATGTCCAGGACTAGGTTGAGCCAAACCACTTAAATCACCTTTAATATCCATGAGCAAGACAGGAATACCTTGGTCGCTTAAGTTTTCTGCTAATACTTGAAGCGTTTTAGTTTTCCCAGTTCCAGTAGCACCAGCAATTAAGCCATGACGATTCATGGTTTTTAAAGGAATTTTTACAAAAGCATCTTTAATAGTTTCACCATCTAACATTGCAGAGCCTAAGGTTATAAACTCTCCTTTAGTTGTATTTCCCTCTGTTATGTGTTTAAAGAATTCGTCTTGTCTACTCATAATAAAAATTGATTTGCGTAAAAATACTAATCTTAACTGAAATGAATGAGGAATCTATCAATTTTTAATACTTAAAAACTTGCCACTTGCCACTTCCCACTTCAAACTTAATTTCTATCTTTGCAAGCTATGACGCAAGAAGTTCAAGAATTAGTAAACCAAGGAAAAATGTTGCCTTTAATGGAGGAGTTTTATACCATTCAAGGTGAAGGTTTCTATAAAGGCACAGCTGCTTATTTTATAAGAATTGGAGGTTGTGATGTTGGTTGCCATTGGTGTGATGTAAAAGAAAGTTGGAATGCACAATTGCATCCACCTACCGAAACCGAAAAAATTGTTTCCAATGCTAAAAAATATAGCAACACCATTGTTGTAACAGGAGGAGAGCCACTAACTTGGGATATGACAGAGCTCACAAAACAGTTAAAAGCCGAAGGGATGACTATTCATATCGAAACTTCTGGTGCTTATGAGTTGTCTGGTGAGTGGGATTGGATTTGTCTATCTCCAAAAAAAATGAAACTCCCAACACATGGTGTTTACGAAAAAGCCAACGAGCTTAAATGTATTATATACAATAAAGACGATTTTCGCTTTGCAGAAGAACAGGCAAAAAAAGTTAATGGTGAGTGTATTTTATATTTACAGCCAGAATGGAGTAAACGAGATATAGTAGTGCCTTTGATAGTAGATTATGTGATGGCAAATCCTAAATGGAAAGTGTCTTTACAAACCCATAAGTACTTAAATATACCATAGATTTAGTTTTAATTATTTTTTCTCCAAATTTCATATCTGTTAAAAATTGAATTTGAGTCGCTTCATTAGCAGCTGTTCTCCATAATTTACCATAAGGGCTAGCTCTTTGCCCACAGTTCTTCCTTTAAGCTGAGGTCTGCTATAAAATACTTTTATAAGTTTGTTTCCTCTGCTAGGAAAAGCTTCAAGGTTAAAAAAACTTTTGTCTAAACTAGCAAATTTTGTGCATTACCATTAAAAGATAAAAGCATTATAAACTCGAACATGATGGATGCTAATAATGTTGATTTTTTAATGATTAAATAATTTAGTTATTAAAATAGCTATGGTGTCTTTTCAAAGACGCATTAAGTTGGTGAGCTTTACATTTATAATGATTTCTTTTAAATTTTTAAAATAAGATTATATTTTTAGTACAAAACAACACTAAAAGTTAAAATTTGTAATCATTATATTAATTTATGTTTTTAAAATGAAACAATAATTACATATTTGCTGTATAATTAATAATAAAAAAAATTAAAATATATAAGTTATGTGTGGAATTGTATGTGCTTTCGACCTTAAACAAAAATCTGAAGATTTAAGACCTCAAGTGTTAGAAATGTCTAAAACCATTCGCCATCGTGGACCAGATTGGTCAGGTATTTATAGTGATGATAAAGCTATTTTAGCGCATGAGCGTTTAGCAATTGTAGATCCAGCTTCAGGAAAACAACCATTGTTTAGTGCAGATAAAAAATTAGTTTTAGCTGCCAACGGAGAAATTTACAATCACAGAGTGTTGCGTAAGCAATTTGAAGGTAAATATGAGTTTCAAACAGAAAGTGATTGCGAAGTTATTTTAGCATTATACCAAGAAAAAGGAGTTGATTTTGTAGACGAAATGAATGGTATCTTTGGTTTCGCCATTTACGATGTTGAAAAAAACGAGTACTTTATTGCAAGAGACCATATGGGAATTATTCCTTTATATATTGGTTGGGATCAAAACGGAACATTCTATGTAGCTTCAGAGTTAAAAGCTTTAGAAGGAACGTGTTCTAAAATAGAATTATTTCCTCCTGGACATTATATGTCAAGTAAAGACGGAAAATTTGTGCAGTGGTACAAAAGAGATTGGAGAGCATATGATGTGGTAAAAGACAACGAAACAAGCATTGCAAAAGTTAAAGAAGCTTTAGAAGCTGCAGTACATAGGCAATTAATGAGTGATGTGCCTTATGGAGTATTGCTGTCTGGTGGTTTAGACTCTTCAGTGGTTTCTGCTATTGCAAAAAAATATGCACAAAAACGAATAGAGAGTGATGATACCTCAGAGGCTTGGTATCCACAAACACATTCATTTGCTGTAGGATTAGAAGGCTCTCCAGACTTAGCAGCTGCTAAAAAAGTGGCAGATCATATTGGAACAGTTCATCATGAAATAAAATTCACGATTCAAGAAGGTTTAGATGCGATTAAAGATGTTATTTATAACATCGAAACATATGATATTACAACTATTCGTTCCTCAACACCAATGTATTTAATGGCAAGAGTTATTAAATCTATGGGAATTAAAATGGTATTATCTGGTGAAGGAGCAGACGAAATTTTTGGAGGCTACTTATATTTTCATAAGGCACCAAATGCCAAAGAATTTCATGACGAAACTGTGCGTAAACTAGATAAATTACACATGTACGATTGCTTAAGAGCTAATAAAAGTCTTGCAGCTTGGGGAATTGAAGGTCGCGTACCATTTTTAGACAAAGAATTTATGGATGTTGCCATGAGTATTAATCCACAAGACAAAATGATAAATGGAGAACGCATGGAAAAATGGGTAATCCGTAAAGCCTTTGAAGATATGCTGCCAGAAAGTGTAGCTTGGAGACAAAAAGAACAATTTAGCGATGGTGTTGGATACAGTTGGATTGATACACTAAAAGAATTGGTTGATACTGAAATTACAGATGAGCAAATGGAAAACGCAAAATTCAGATTTCCAATCCAAACACCACAAAACAAAGAAGAGTTTTATTATCGTTCTATTTTTGAAAGTCACTTTCCAAGCGATACCGCAGCCTACAGTGTGCCTCAAGAAGCTAGTGTAGCTTGTAGCACTGCTATAGCTTTAGAGTGGGATGAGGCCTTTAAAAACATGAATGAACCATCTGGAAGAGCCATAGCAAATGTGCATGGCGATGCTTATTAGTATTTAAATAATTTAATTACAAACAACAAAGACCAATTTTAAATTGGTCTTTGTTGTATTATGAGAATTAGAGTGTTTATTATTTTTTAATAAATTTCTCAGTAATTAAATTTCCAGAATCAGTTTTAATAGATAAAATATAGAGTCCACTTTTTAAATTTTCAATAGTTATAACATGATTTTTTTTGTTAGAATTGTATACTTTTCTTCCTAAATAATCATGTATTTCAATTGTGTTAATCCTATCGTTTTTGTTAAATTTAATATGTAAAAAGTCTTGTGCAGGATTAGGATACAATATTACAAATGTCTCGTTTTCTATAGTATTTGTAGATAATGTAGTCAGAATTGTGCTTTCTAATGTTTCAATATTTTCATTAACTCCTAAAAAACCAGAAACAAGTAGGGCGTTATTATACCTAAATGCAATGTTGTTTATTGAATTATCATAGTAGTAATAAGAAGTTTGAGTTAATGTACCTATGTTATTAAATATTGGCGGAATGCTAAATGATAAAGTTTGGTCTATACGCAAACGGGTAACAGTCCCAGAGTAGCTTCCACCCATGGTGTCATTAATACTTAATGTGCCATAAGCATCTACTGTAGATGTTGCTGTTCCTGTAAAAGTTCCATTGGTACCTTGATAAGTAAACGTTCCAGAAACTGCTCCAGAATTGTTGGTTCCAAATGACATAGGGAATAAACCAACAAAACTGTTTGTGCCAGAATAATTCAATATGATATCGCCTAGAGAAACTCCTGTTATAGAAGTTCCACTTCCATTTTCTTTCAAGAAAAAATCGCTTACAGTTGGTGTGCCGCCTTGCGAAGTAATAGAGAGTACTTCGGTTGTGCCAGGATAGGTTGTTAATTGTCCAGCATTTGGAGTGGCATAAGTGTCTACATTAGTTCCAGAAGGTATTAAGTTACTAAGGTCCAGGCAGCATTTGCACCAGTAGGTGTCTGGTCAATCGTAGAACCTGTATTCATAATAGTAAAATTTGTTCCTGGATCACTTGTAAACGATGAAATGGTTTGAGAAAAGCAGGTAAAGCCAAATGTTAAAGTTAATAAGAGTAGTTTTGTTTTCATAATAGAGATTTTAAAGAATTATTAATAGTGATTGCTACAAAAATAGCAAAATATTGTTTGGTAAACATGAGGTGGTTAGTCTTATATCTTCTGTTTACGAGAGTATTATGTATTTATTAAATTTTGTCAGCTAAAAATTATTCAAAATCAAATTTAAGCTGCTTTTTAAGCGTTTTAAGACGTTTTTTAAGTAATTAACAATTGTTAATAAAAACGCTCTAAATCAACTAAAATGAGTAATAAAAGGTTTTTGTTTTCGTATATTTGTTTGTTGCTGAAAATTCAGTTTTTCTGTAATTAAAATTTTAATAAAACCAACTAAAAATATATTTATGAGCGAAAAGAAAGAAGAGTTCAATAAGCATAATTATTCAGCCGATAGTATTCAAGCGTTAGAAGGTATGGAGCATGTGCGTATGCGTCCTTCAATGTATATTGGAGACGTTGGGACACGTGGTTTACACCATTTAGTATATGAAGTTGTAGATAACTCTATAGATGAAGCTTTAGCAGGGCATTGTAATAATATTACAGTAACTATTAACGAAGATAACTCGATTACTACAGAAGATGACGGTCGAGGTATTCCTGTAGATTTACACAAAAAAGAAGGTATTTCGGCTTTAGAGGTTGTAATGACTAAAATTGGAGCTGGTGGAAAGTTTGATAAAGATTCTTATAAAGTTTCGGGAGGATTGCATGGAGTTGGTGTAAGTTGTGTGAATGCACTTTCAGAGCACTTAAGAGCGACCGTATTTAGAGATGGTAAAATTTGGGAGCAAGAATACGAAAGAGGTAAGTCTATGTATCCAGTTAAAGCCATTGGAGATACAGATAAAAGAGGAACAACAGTTACTTTTAAGCCAGACTCAACAATATTTACACAAACCTTAGAGTATAATTATGATACTCTTGCAAGTAGAATGCGAGAATTAGCCTATTTAAATAAAGGTATTACCATTCATCTTGTAGATAAAAGAAGTAAAAAAGAAGATGGTTCTTTTGAAGGTGAAACTTTTCACTCTGAAGAAGGATTAAAAGAATTTATCAAGTTTTTAGATGGAAATCGTGAGCCTTTAATGAAAGATGTTATTTCTTTTGAAGGAGAGAAAAACGGAGTTCCTGTTGAGGTTGCCATGATTTATAATACGAGTTATGCAGAAAACTTGCATTCGTATGTAAACAATATCAACACACACGAAGGTGGTACACATCTATCAGGTTTTAGACGTGGTTTAACACATACTTTAAAAAAGTATGCCGATGAATCTGGAATGTTAGAAAAGTTAAAATTTGATATTACAGGAGATGATTTTCGTGAAGGTCTAACAGCTATCATTTCTGTAAAAGTACAAGAGCCACAATTTGAAGGACAAACGAAAACTAAGTTAGGTAACAGAGAGGTATCTGCAGCAGTAAGTCAATCGGTTTCAGAAATGCTAACCAATTATCTAGAAGAACATCCAGATGATGCTAAAATCATTGTCCAGAAAGTAATTTTAGCAGCTCAAGCAAGACACGCAGCCCAGAAAGCTCGAGAAATGGTACAGCGTAAAACGGTAATGAGTATTGGTGGTTTACCTGGGAAATTAAGTGATTGCTCTGAACAAGATCCTGCAAAATGTGAAGTATATCTTGTAGAGGGAGATTCGGCAGGTGGAACAGCAAAACAAGGTCGTGACAGAGCATTTCAAGCTATTTTGCCATTACGTGGTAAGATTCTTAATGTAGAAAAAGCCATGACGCATAAGGTTTTTGAAAATGAAGAAATTAAAAATATCTTTACAGCACTTGGTGTAACCATTGGTACAGAAGAAGATAGTAAAGCGCTTAATCTTTCAAAATTAAGATATCACAAAATTGTAATCATGTGTGATGCCGATATTGATGGTTCTCACATTGAAACTTTAATTTTAACATTCTTTTTCCGTTACATGAAAGAATTAATAGAAAATGGACACATTTATATTGCAACACCACCTTTATATTTAGTAAAAAAAGGTGCAAAAAAGCAGTATGCTTGGAATGATGATGAGCGCGCAGCATTAATGGAAGAATATGGTGATGGCGCAAAAATTCAGCGTTACAAAGGTCTTGGAGAGATGAACGCTTCACAACTTTGGGATACAACAATGAATCCAGAGTTTAGAACCTTACGTCAAATCCAGATTGATAATGGAGTAGAAGCAGATCGTGTATTTTCAATGTTAATGGGAGACGAGGTTCCGCCACGTAGAGAGTTTATAGAAAAGAATGCTGTCTATGCAAATATTGATGCGTAGATTACTTTTTATAATATTTATTTCGCCTGCTAATGGTTTATCTCAAGATTTAGATAATTTAGTAGGCGATTTAATTTATTTAACAGGAAAATATGTTGAACCTGCAGCGCAGGCTACAATATATCAATCGTCAAGCGGATGGTTTAAAACAGCTAAAGCTCAAGAACTTTGGGATTTAGATATTTCATTTCAAGCGAATGCTTTATTCCTTCCAAAGAATAAAAGAAATATTAGCGTATCAGAATCAGAGCTTGTAAACTTAGGTATTCAGGGTGACCAAACTACAGCGAATATTCCAACCGCTTTAGGTGGTGAAAGTGATGTTGTTTTTGAGGGTTTTATAGAGGAAGATGCACTCGAATTTGATGCTCCAGAAGGATTAAATCAATCGGTATTCAATTATTTTCAATTACAAGCCTCTTTAGGTTTGTGGAAAGGCACTTCGTTAATTACAAGATATTCTCCTAAGGTTAAAATTAATAAAACCCATTTTCAAATATTTGGTGTTGGTCTTCAGCATAATATTTCGCAATGGATTCCTAATGCAGATGCCACAAAATTTAATTTGGCTGCCTTAGTTTCTTACTCTAATTACAAGGTTAGTGATGAGTTCTCACCAGCGAATTTAGTGCTAGGAACTATAAACGCAATAGATGTAAAAGGCGAATCATACTTATTTACAATTTTAGGCTCTAAATCTGTAAATAAATTCGATTTTACCGCAGCAATAGGAGTAACAAGTAGTACTTTTAGTTATACTATTGGAGGTGATGGAGAGCTTTTGCTTTTGGTATTAAATACAGCATTAACCACTTTAGAGGATAATGAGACTAACTTAAAAGGAGACTTGGGCGTGAATTATAATTTTAGTAAATTTTCAATTAATTCTAATATCACTTTTGGAAGATTTACTAATGTAGTTTTAGGTTTTAATTATACAATTTAATAAGAAAATTGGTTAGCTTTTAAACTAACATTCAATTTTAAACGTATTAAATCATAACAAAAATTTTTTCACATGAAAAATCTACTTTCAATTCTCTCCATTACTATTTTAACATTTTCGGTTGCTGCTCAAGAAAATATAGACGATTTGTTGGCAGCTGGAGTTGCAGATGCTAAACGTTTTTCTTCAGATTATATTAAACCGGCTAACGATGGGTTAGCTTATGGTATTAACACAGGTTGGTTTAATAACGCAAAAACACCAAAGCGTTTTGGCTTTGAGTTGTCAATTATTGGAAATGTAACCTTCATTAATGATGAAGACAAGCAGTTTGTACTAAATACCAATGACTATGAAAATGTACGCTTTCAGGATGGAAGCACAAGTAAACCTGTGGCTACAGCTTTAGGAAACAATGATCCTGCGGTTTTTGTTGAAATAACTTATGATGATCCTATATTTGGAGAACAAACAACAGAGCTAGAACTACCAACTGGAATAGGAGCTGCAAATATTAACTTAATTCCCACAGTCTTTTTACAAGGAAGTTTTTCTCCTTTAAAAGGGACACAAGTTAAAGTTCGTTATTTTCCTAAAATAGATAGAGAAGACGCAAAAGTTGGATTATATGGTTTTGGATTGCAACAAGATTTCACCTCTTTTTTACCAGCAGAGAGTGTTTTACCTATTTCAATATCTGGATTAATAGCTTTCACACATTTAGATGGGAGTTACGATTTTACAGCGCAAGGTGTTGTAGATGGCGATAATCAGCAAATTAAAACAGAAACAAATACAATGCTTTATCAAGTTATTGTTGGTACAAAATTAAAAGTTATTAATTTTTATGGTTCTGTAGGTTATTTAAATGGTAAAAATACAACCGATTTATTAGGAACTTATCGTGTTTCTGGCGAAGGATTGGGAGGCGTAACTATTTACTCAGATGAAATTGTAAATCCATTCTCTATAGAGTCTGAAACAAAAGGGATAATTACTACAGTTGGAGCTAATGTAACACTAGGTTTTTTTGGACTCAACGCTAATTATACAATTGCAGATTTTAATAGTACCTCATTAGGTATTAATTTCACGTTTTAAAACTCTCAATTTTAGCTATTTTCTACTGCAAAATTTGTAAATTTGTAATTTAAAACTATACACAAACTAAAAACATATTAAAATGAAAGTAACAGTAGTTGGAGCTGGAGCAGTGGGTGCAAGTTGTGCTGAATATATTGCTATTAAAGATTTTGCAAGCGAAGTTGTAATCTTAGACATCAAAGAAGGTTTTGCTGAAGGTAAAGCAATGGATTTAATGCAAACGGCTTCATTAAATAGTTTCGATACAAAAATTACAGGAAGCACTAACGATTATAAAAAAACAGCAAACTCTGATGTTTGTGTAATTACTTCTGGAATTCCAAGAAAACCAGGGATGACTCGTGAAGAGCTTATTGGTATTAATGCAGGAATTGTAAAAAGTGTATCTGCAAGTTTAATCGAGCATTCTCCAAATACAATAATAATTGTGGTGTCTAATCCTATGGATACCATGACCTATTTAGTACACAAGACTACAAGTTTACCAAAAAACAGAATTATTGGAATGGGTGGCGCTTTAGATTCTGCACGTTTCAAATATCGTTTAGCTGAAGCTTTAGAAGCTCCTATTAGCGATGTAGACGGAATGGTAATTGGTGGTCATAGCGATAAAGGTATGGTGCCATTAATTGGTAAAGCAGTTAGAAATAGTGTATCGGTTTCAGAGTTTTTATCTGAAGATAGAATGGATCAAGTTGTTCAAGATACTAAAGTAGGTGGTGCAACTCTTACAGGTTTATTAGGAACTTCAGCATGGTATGCACCTGGTGCAGCAGTATCTGCAATGGTTCAAGCGATTGCTTGCGACACTAAAAAAATATTTCCATGTTCAGCATTATTAGATGGTGAATTTGGATTAAGCGATTTATCAATTGGAGTACCTTGTGTTTTAGGCGCAAATGGTATTGAGAAAATTGTTGAAATTAGCTTAACAGATGCCGAAAAAGAAAAATTAGCAGAATCTGCAGAAGGCGTTAAAGCAACAAATGGACTCTTAGAACTATAATTGTCAATAAATTAATAAACATATTTATATTAAAGACTGTAGCAATACAGTCTTTATTTTTTTATATTTGGCGCATGAATATGAAATGGTATTTTGGTGCTTTAATTGTAATACTCACTTTGTTTGGTGTGAGTCAGGAAAACCTGATAGTACCAAACCAAGAGATTGTACTGCAGTTTTCTGGTGCAGAGGTGTCTTCAAGCCAAGCTCAACTTGCAATTTCTAGTGTTAAGAAACAATTAGAAACTATTGGTGTTTCCAAGGTAGATATTCGTGAAGAAGCTAATGGACGTTTAGTTATTTCTTACTACAGTGATACCACAGTTGCTAATGTAAAAGACATATTGTCTACAACAACACTAGCTATAGATTATGCTTCCTCAGAGGATACGTCTTCAAATCTTCCAATAGAGCAGAATTTTAATCTTGATGTCTTCGAAATCATAAAAAGCTCAGATACAGGTTTTGGAACTACTGGAAAATTAATATTTGAACTTAAACAAGATTACGATAGGTTCTCCAATCCTAACGTTTATGTTTCATTATCAACAATTAATTCATCTGAAAAAAATGTTGAAATAGCAGTTGCTTACAAGCTAAATTCAACTATTGCTATTGCAATAAATACAATACCTCACAAAATTCCTGAAGGTCGTGCTGGACCACTTTCGTAACAGGAATAATATTAAAATTTCCTAAAAATTAGATTTTTTTAAATGATTTTATAATGCTTCGGTATTAGCTATTCATTTTAAAAAAGGCTTTCACTTTTCATATTGAAAAGCTAACACTTCATATTAAAATAATATTAACAATTGTCAGAAATAGTTCTGGCTTAAATAACAAAACAATGCAAAACAAAGGATTAGTAAAACTATTCGCGGTTTTATTTGGACTGGTAAGTATTTACCAACTGTCTTTCTCATTTAAAAACAATGCCATCGAGAAAAACGTACAAGAAATAGCAGCATCAAAATTTAGTGAAGATGTTGAAGATTTTAAAGACAAGCGCAAAGCGTTTGAAGTAAACTACCTAGACTCGCTTTCTACATCTAAAGAAAAAGTGTTCTTAGGCGAAGATTATGCTAAAGTTAAGGACAACTCTATGAAGTTAGGTCTTGACCTTAAAGGTGGTTTAGAAGCTATTTTACAAGTATCTGTAAAAGATATCTTAAAAGGTTTAGCAGATAACTCTAAAGACCCAGTATTTAACAAAGCTTTAGATGATGCAGACGAATTACAAAAAAGTTCTCAGGATGATTATATAGAATCTTTTTATGTCGCTTTCGATGCTATTAAAGGTGATAAGAAATTAGCCTCTCCAGATATTTTTGCAACGCGTTCTTTAGTAGAAGCAGGAACTGTAAAAATTGGAATGAGTGATGATGAGGTAAAAAGTGCATTAACTAAAAAAATAGACGAATCTATAAACTCTGCTTTACAAGTATTACGTACACGTATTGACCAGTTTGGTGTAGCCTCACCAAACATTCAACGTTTAGGGTCTTCAGGACGTATTTTAGTTGAATTACCAGGCGTTAAAGATGTAGAACGTGCAAAAGCATTAATTACTGGAACAGCAGAATTAGAGTTCTGGTTTGGTTACAAAGCACAAGATTTAGGTCAGTATTTTCAGACTTTAAACGAATCTTTAAAAGTTGAAGAAGATGCTGTTGTTGAAGCAGATACAGATGCTACGCAAACTGAAGAAACTACCGAAGATATTATTGGTGATTTAACAGGTGAAGAAGACGAAACAGCAGTAGCTGTTAATCCTTTTTACGACCTAGTAGCAGTTGGAGCAGCAGGATATTATTCTGGTGTTGGTTTGGTTAAACTTACAGATCAAGAGAAAGTATTAGAGATTTTAAACTCTAAAGAAGCTATTGCATTGCGTCCAGCAGCTGCAAAAAATGTAAGATTTGTTTTCGAAAAGCCTAAAAAAGATAGCGAAGTAACAACCTTACACGTTTTAGAAGGCAACAGAGATAATGAGCCACCACTAAGTGGTAGTATTGACGATGCAAGAGAAGGTTACGACCAAGCCAATAGAGTAGTAGTAAACATGCAAATGGATGCTGCTGGTTCTAAAAAATGGGAGGAAATGACAGAGCGTGCTTATAAAGAAGGAAGCAATATTGCTATTGTTTTAGATAACATTGTGTATTCAGCACCTGGAATTAGTAGAGGTAAAATTGCTGGAGGTCGTTCAGAAATATCAGGAGACTTTACAATTAACGAAGCGATAGATTTATCTAACGTATTGCGTGCAGGTAAATTACCAGCAAGAGCAAGTATAATACAAAGTGATGAAGTTGGACCAACTTTAGGTCAAGAAGCTATAGATAGTGGTACAATGTCATTTTTATTAGCATTAGCTTTAGTATTATTATGGATGATTTTCTATTATGGTAAAGCAGGTGCTTTTGCAGATGTAGCCATGTTATTAAACATCTTGTTAATTTTCGGAATCTTATCTGGTTTAGGTGCTGTATTAACATTACCTGGAATTGCAGGTATTGTGTTAACTATAGGTATGTCTGTAGATGCAAACGTACTTATTTTCGAGCGTATTCGAGAAGAAATAGCCAAAGGTAAAGACCAGAAATCTGCTGTTAAAGATGGGTTTAGTAATGCCTTATCATCTATTTTAGATGCCAATATTACAACAGGTTTAACCGCTTTAATTTTATTCTTATTTGGTACAGGACCAATTAAAGGTTTCGCAACTACATTATTAGTAGGTATTGCAACATCATTATTTACAGCAATATTTATTACTAGATTACTAGTAGATTGGTATGTAAATAGAGGTGGTAAATTAGATTTCTCAACAGGTTTAACTAAAAACTTATTTAGAAACATTGATATCGCGTTCTTAAAAAAGCGTAAAATGGCTTACATTATTTCTGGTATTTTAATTTTAGGAAGTTTAGCATCATTAACAATAAATGGTTTAGATCAAGGTGTAGATTTCGTAGGAGGTAGAACCTATCAAGTACGTTTCGATCAACCAGTAAATTCAGCAGAAATTAGTGCAACATTATCAGATCCAGCAGTTTTTGGTAGTGCAGATGCTAAGACATTTGGTGACGACAATCAGTTAAAAATAACGACTAAGTTTAGAATCGACGAAGCATCAGAAGAAGCAGACGAAGAAATGAGACAAACATTATTTAATGCTTTACAACCACATTTAAATGGAATGAGTTACGATGAATTCATTTTAAATAAAGAAGGTAAAACAGCAGGTTTAATGAAGAAGTATAAAGTTAGTCCTACCATTGCAGACGATATTAAGCAAGCCTCTTTTTGGGCAGTTTTAGGATCGTTAATCGTTGTTTTCCTTTATATATTAATTCGTTTTAAAAGATGGCAATTCTCACTTGGTGCAGTAGCAGCAGTATTTCACGATGTATTAATCGTTTTAGGAGTATTCTCTGTAACATACAAGTTTATGCCATTCTCAATGGAAATAGACCAAGCCTTTATTGCAGCAATACTTACAGTAATTGGTTACTCGTTAAATGATACCGTTGTCGTGTTCGATAGAATTCGTGAATTCTTTAACGAGCACACCTCTTGGCCATTTAATAAGGTTATTGATACTTCATTAAGCTCTACTTTAAGTAGAACATTAAATACTTCTTTAACAACATTAGTTGTGTTATTAGCCATCTTTATTTTTGGTGGAGAATCTATTAGAGGTTTCATGTTTGCCTTAATAGTAGGTGTAATTGTAGGTACCTACTCATCTCTATTTATTGCTACACCAATTATGTACGATTCTGTAAAAAGAGGAGATGCTACAGAAGCATTAAAAAACAAAGTAAAAGAAGAAGAATTAGAAGAAGACGCGAAAGCATAATTTCTAAAACTCTTAATATTAAAAAACCTTTCAGTGTTATGCTGAAAGGTTTTTTTAGTTCTAATATTATTTTGGGCGTTTCTTTTTACTCATATCTGCCAGGTTTTTAAAACCTTGCAGGATCATAAAAAGTTAGGCTTTCGGCAGTCGCTCTCTGCGAGGAGCTCCAACAAAGCCTCAATCCTTAACGCATGTACTTGCTAAGTATTAGGTTTAGATTAGTTAGATGGTATTATAAATAAGGCTTGTATATTTTTAATGGTTACAATTAATTTTGGACTTGACTTTAAAACAAAATCAATAAAAGTACAGATTTACTCTTCAGCCTTAAATATAAAATAATCCATTTTATCACCAACTTCCAGAAGCCAGTCTTGGGCTAAGCCAGCATTAACTTCTAATACAAATTGCGCCATAGCATGAGATGGTAAAGAAGACTCGTCTAAAGGTTGAGCATTTTCTTGAAAACTTACTACTGTTTTGTTATGGTCTAGAAAAATAAGGTCGAGAGGAAAACGTGTGTTTTTCATATAAAAACTACGCTCTTGAAGGTTTGGAAACACAAACAACATGCCTTGGTTTTTTTTCATAGAGTCTCTATACATTAAGCCTGTTTGAATTTCGAAAGGTGTTTCAGCAATTTCTATATCTAATGTAGTAATTATACTGTCTCTATTACTTTTGTATAAAGTAAGCTCTCCTTCCTTTTTAAAAACAACTTCAGCTTGTTTAATAGATTTTGGCTCGCTTTTACAGCTATTAAGGTTTAAACTTAATACTGCTAAAATTATTACTGTAATTATAGGTTTCATGATTTATAAGTAGATTTTTGTTTGTAAGAAAACATAAAGTAAAGACCAATTATTATAAACGGTATACTTAATACTTGTCCAGTATTCATAAACCAAATATAATCGTCACGTCCATCTACTTGTGCTATTTTAAAGAATTCTACAAAGAAACGTACAGTCCATAATAATACTAGAAACAACCCAAATAAGAAACCAGGCTGATTGCCTTTGTCTGTTTTTAAATAAAAATAGAGTAGAATTAAAAACACAAAAATATAGCAAAACGATTCGTATAACTGTGCAGGATGTCTAAATGGAACCGCTTCGAGCAAGCTTGAAAATTTAGGGTTGTTTGATACTGCTTGATAAGCTTCTTTATAATTTTCAATGCCTGTTAATTTTACAATTTCTTTTTTAGCATACTCTTCTTGAATAAAACGCACACCTAATGGGAAATCTTTTGAGACTACTTTACCTATAATTTCAGAGTTAATAAAGTTTCCTATTCTTATAAATACTGCGCCAGAAGCTACAGGTATTACTATGCGATCTAAAATCCACATGAGCGAATTGTATTTGTATTTTCTTCGGTAAAAGAACATAGCTACAATAATACCAATAGCAGCACCATGACTCGCTAGACCAGAAAAACCTTGAAACTCAAAACCTCCTGCAAATTTAAAAGGTAAGAAAACACTAAAAAAGTCTTGAGAAAATAATTCTGGCTGATAAAAAACAACATGTCCAATTCGAGCACCAAGCATAGTTGCTAAAACAGTATAAATAAATAAAGGATCTAAATAGTCTATTTTTACGTTTTCTCTGTTAAAAATATGCTTTGTTATATTCCACCCTAAAATAAAGGCGATTACCCACATTAAGCTGTAAAAATGAATTTTGAAATTTCCAACAATATCAATTCCAGTAATAGGATTCCAGTTGAACTCTAATAAGTACATAGTCTGTTTTTTATGACTGTAAATATAGTATTTATGCTGAATTTATTTAAGTATATCACAAATCATTAACAGAATTTATTTATGTTATGCAACAGGATCATATCCTTTTCCGCCAAAAGGCGACAGAGCGCAAAGAAAATGTACAGTGTACATTTTTAGCGAATGTGCGAGTAGGTGCAAAGGCAAGTTGTCATTCTTTTAAGGAACAGGATCATATCCTTTTCCGCCAAAAGGATGACAACTTAAAACACGTTTTATACTCAATTTCATGCCTTTTAAAAAGCCATGTTTTTCTAATGCTTCTTTAGCATAGTGAGAACAAGTAGGTTGGTATCTACACGTAGCTGGTGTAAAAGGAGATATAAAAGTTTGATATACTTTTATAATAAATAAAAAAGGAGCGATAAGTGCTTTTTTCATGTTATTCTTTGTCACTACTTTAAAAGCAGTAATAACAAATTATTAATTAGTAGAGAAAGTAGTGCCTTCTCTACTATCATTTAGTGTTATGCCTACTTCTGCTAATTCATCACGAATCTTATCAGATAAAGCAAAGTCTTTATTAGCTCTAGCTTCTTGTCTTAATTTTATAAGTAATTCAACAGCGCCAGAAAGTTTGTTTGTACCTTCTTCAGACTCTTGAACATTTTTTAAACCTAATAGTTCGAATACAAAAACATGAATTGCTGTTTTAAAAGTATCTAAATCTTCTTTTGTTATAGTAACGCTTCCTTCCTTTATAGCATTAATTTGAGTGACAGCTTCGAACAGATTAGCGATTAAAATAGGAGTATTAAAATCGTCATTCATGGCGTTATAACATGCTTTTTTCCATTCTTTAACATCAAAAGATGATGTGTTTGATGTTTTTAAGTTTTGGAAATCATCTACAGCATTCATTAATCTGTTAAAGCCTTTTTCGCTGGCTAAAAGTCCAGTATCTGTTAAGTCCAAAACACTTCTGTAGGCTGCTTGCATCATAAAAAACCTTATAACACTTGGACTGTAAGCCTTAGACATGATGTCGTTTTTGCCAGAAAGTAACTCAGCAGGATTTATATAGTTTCCAGAAGACTTACTCATTCTAGAGCCATTAAGTTCTAACATATTAGCATGCATCCAGTATTTTACAGGATCTTGACCTTTTGCTGCTTTGTTTTGTGCAATTTCACATTCGTGATGAGGGAATTTTAAATCCATACCACCACCATGAATATCAAATTGTTCGCCTAAATATTTCGTGCTCATTGCAGTACATTCTAAATGCCAACCTGGGAAACCATCGCTCCAAGGCGAAGGCCAACGCATAATATGTGTAGGTTCAGCTTTTTTCCAAAGCGCAAAATCTTGAGGATTTTTCTTGTCACTTTGTCCATCAAGAGCACGTGTATTGTGAATTAGGTCTTCAAGTTTACGCTTACTTAATATACCATAATCGTTAGTTTCATTGTATTTATGTACATCAAAATACACAGATCCATTTACTTCGTAAGCAAAACCATTATCTATAATAGAGCTAATTAGTTCTATTTGTTCAATAATATGTCCTGTTGCAGTTGGTTCAATACTTGGTGGTAATAAATTAAAAGTAGCAACTACATTATGGAAGTCTACAGTATAACGCTGTACTATTTCCATAGGTTCTATTTCCTCTAAGCGTGCTTTTTTAGTAATCTTGTCTTCACCAACATCTGCATCGTTTTCAAGATGTCCTGCATCTGTAATATTTCTAACGTAACGTACTTTGTATCCTAAGTGTTTAAGATAACGAAATACCATATCAAAAGACATAAACGTTCTCACGTTACCTAGGTGTACATTGCTGTAAACTGTTGGTCCACATACATACATACCAACATAACCATTATTAATAGGCTCGAAAATTTCTTTTTCCCCTGTTAAGGAATTATAGATTTTAATCTGTTGATTATTGTAAGGTTGCATTAGAGTAATCTTATTAAAGTTTTTTTTGAAATAATAAACGTTAAAATTAGAATTTAGTATCTAATTTAATGTAATCTAAAAACTCACGTTTTATTTCCTTATTTTTAAATTTTCCGCCAAATTCTGAGGTTACAGTGCTGCTTTCTATGTCGCGAATACCTCTAGAATTTACACATAAGTGTTTAGCATCAATTACACAGGCTACATCTTCAGTATTTAATACGTTTTGAAGTTCTTTAACCACCTGTATAGTTAAGCGTTCTTGTACTTGCGGACGCTTCGCGAAATAGTCTACAATACGATTCATTTTAGATAAACCAACCACAGTGCCATTAGAAACATAAGCAATATGTGCTTTTCCTACAATAGGTAGTAAGTGATGCTCGCAGGTAGAATAAACGGTTATGTTTTTTTCAACAAGCATCTCGCCATACTTATATTTATTATCGAAAACAGAGGCTGAAGGTTTCAGCTTTGGATTTAAGCCTCCAAAAATTTCATTTACAAACATTTTTGCAACACGTTTTGGAGTGCCATTTAAGCTGTCGTCATTTAGGTCTAAACCTAAAGTTTCCATAATATGGCGAACGTCGTCTTGAATTAATTCTATTTTTTCTTTGTCTGAAAGCTTAAAAGCATCAGATTTCATAGGTGTGTCAGAAGATGTGCCAACGTGGCTTTCTCCCAATTCATCGTTTAAATTTGTAGTATTCTCAATTTTCATCTGTTCAAATTCTATCTAAAATAATTATTATGCTTACAATAGTCGTTAAAAGTAAACCATACTTTCAGCATTACTCTATTGAAAAAAAGGTGCTAATGTTTCTTTTAATATTCAGTTTGCAAAGATAAGTAATAAAACATGAGTGTCACTAGGTAGGAGTTTTTTAATTTATGTTGTTATATCTATATATCATTCTATAGTTAACTAAAAGTTAATATTTTTTTTGCTATTTTTAGCATCCTTAAACAAAAGTATTTATATATGAAACTCAAACTACTTTACACATTAGTGTTATTATTTACAGTTAATATTTTAAGTGTAACTGCACAGTCTTCAAAGCAGCAACCTCTCAAGGTAATTAATTATGGAGAAAATATTAAAGCACCACTTACTGCCAAAGAATTATCTTTTATAAACGAAGTTTATGGAGATCAAGCAGAAATTTTAGTGCTAAATAGACCACAACGTGTAAAGGATATTAAGCATATACTAAGAAATAGGGTTGTAATTCAGGAGCATCCAGGAAAAGATTTGTCTCCTTATAAGCCACTTTCTTCGGTTCCACTTTTTAACAATTATAATAAAGGACTTACAAGGGATTCTTTTTTCGACGCTAATAATTTTAACGTTCTCAAATATAGTTTCGATTTTTATTCTAGAAATGAAAATGTTATGACTTACAGAATAGATAACACCAATTTTCTAATAAACATTAAGCCTCAGCACAACTAAAGTTTTTCAAAAAAAAAGTATTTCAAATGAAGAAATTATCTATAATATTAGCCTTACTAATCTCAAGTGTTTCATTTTCACAAGATATTTTGATGCAAAATGGAAATTCTAACCAATGTGCTGGGACCTTTACAGATTCAGGTGGTCCAGCTAACTATTCAAGTAACGAAGATTTTACATATACTATATGTCCACAGAATACTGGAGATATATTACAATTAGATTTTAATTCTTTCAGTACCCAACTTACAGATGTTATGACCATTTATGATGGAGATGATATTACAGCACCTGTTTTAGGAACTTTCTCTGGAGGTGGAGCAGCAAATAACCCAGGTCTTGTAGAGGCTAGTGGTGCAAACGCTACAGGATGTTTAACAATAACTTTTGTGTCTGATGGATCGGTTACAACAACTGGATGGTCAGCAACAATTTCTTGTTTCGAACCTTGTCAAACTATTACCGCTGTTATAGATAGTACCTCTCCTACTGTAAATGGCGCTGGTCAGGTTGAAGCAGATCTTAATGAGGTTATAACATTTAATGGTAATGGTGTTTTTTCAAATACAGGTGCTGGAGCAACATATACTTGGGATTTTGGAGATGGAACACCAACAGTAACAGGTCAATCAGTAACTCATGCTTACACCACAGCAGGTATTTTTGATGTAACCTTAATCATTACAGATACAAATCCTAATGGATGTTCAAGTACAAACAATATAAACCTTCAAGTCATAGCTGGTGCTTCTAGTCCTGGAAATCCAAGTGTTGATGCAGGAAATGATGTTTCTATAGATTGTACAACAGGTTGTGTGAATATAACAGCGAGTTACCTTGATATAGGATTAACCAACACTTACAATGTAACACCAATTGTTTTTGTACCTCCATTTTCATTTAATGGACTCACAAATTCAGTGAATACAAATGTAGATGATAGATGGGGAAGCGTAGAAAATATGCCTTTTGATTTTTGCTTTTTCACAAATACAGAAACGCAATTCCAAGTAGGTTCAAATGGAGTTATTAGATTTGATGTAGACGCTTCAGATTTGTCAAATGGTTATGCTCTAGGAGCAGGAGATAATTTACCAAACAACACTAATGATACTCTAGGAGAAGCTAATATTTTTACACCAGTACATGATATTGATCCTTCTGTAAATAACACAAATGAAATTAGATGGGAAATTATTGGTGCTGCACCAAATAGAGTCTTAGCAGTGTCTTTCTTTGAAGTACCTCTTTATTCTTGCAATAGTTTAGAGGCAACTCACATGGCTGTAATGTATGAAACTACAAATGTAATTGATATTTATATTAGAGACAGTCCTGCTTGTACTACATTTAATGGAGGAAGAGCAGCAGTTGGTATTCAAAATGATGCAGGAAATAATGCGTTTGTTCCACCAGGAAGAAATGTGTCAGATTCACCATGGACCGCAAACGATGAAGCGTGGCGTTTTACACCTGCAGGACCTAGTGTCGTAGAATTTGCTTGGTTAGATGATACTGGCGCAGTGATTTCAACTTCACCAACCTTTAACGTATGCCCTTCTTCAACAACAACATATACAGCTAGAGTAACTTACACAAATTGTAATGGTGATATTGTAATTGTAACAGATGACGTTGTTGTTTCTGTTCCTGTCAGTGTTGACTTAGGTCCAGATCAAAATTTATGTATAGGAGACCCAAATGTAGTTTTAGATGCTACTGTTGCTTCAGGATCTGCAACTTATCAATGGCAACTTGATGGTAGTGATATAACAGGAGAAACAAATCCAACACTTACAGTCTCATCACCAAACTCTGGAACTTATAGTGTTTCAATTGTCGATGCTGGTTGTACAGTTACCGATAGTGTAATAATTACTTTTTCAAATGGTAATGCAGCATTTTCTTTAACACCAACCTGTGATGGTGCAACAGCAAATATAACAGGAGATTTAGGAGGTGTATTTTCATTTAATCCTGCGCCAACAGATACCGCAGTTATTGATGCTGGTACAGGAACCATTACTAATGGTGTCTCTGGAACAAGTTATACTGTTGAATACACCACTGGTGGAAGTTGTTCTGCCACACAATCAGAAACAGTAACTGTTATAATTACAGATGACCCAAGTTTTACATTAACACCAACCTGTGATGGAGCAACAGCAAATATAACAGGAGATGCAGGCGGAACTTTTATATTCAATCCAGCAGCAACAGATGCAGCAGTAATCGATACTGCAACAGGAACCATTACAAATGGTACACCAAGCGCAACTTACACCATAGAATATACTACAGTAGGCGCTTGTCCAGA
>ENA-OUOG01000449-OUOG01000449.1-marine-metagenome-genome-assembly--contig:-NODE-449-length-54440-cov-4.555323_pt1 | contig 54440 bp, 44 predicted proteins | sample MGYA00248635_ERZ508505 | MGnify/ENA primary metagenome ERZ508505 (study PRJEB26176, sample SAMN06267871) | marine metagenome | isolation source: Saanich Inlet, British Columbia, Canada | place: Pacific...
CTCTTGGGGTTTTTGTTATGGGATGCCATTTATATATTCTAAATATATTATTTATCTAGCCCATAAAATGATACAAAATCCTTTATTTGTTTGCATACTAATTCAATTTCCACGTCAGATGTAAAGCTGGAACTGTGGGTGCCACTATTTACAATGTAGCGTTTTCTGGTATCTTTTCTTTCGATAGAGACTTCATAATCATCTAACGCTTTTGGTAATGGTAATTTATCGTCATCACGGTTCAGCAATGTAAGAACTGGTATTTTCAACTTATTTTGTTTTACCCCAATATAAGGCATTTTATAACGTTCATTAAAGTGGCTATTCAGTAACACACATCCTTTCACGTTATTAATGTTTCTTGATTGATCCATAATACAATACAGTAATCCAAAGAACCCACCAAAAGAATGCCCCATAATTATTGTATTATTTTGTAGGGGTTCTTGTGGAAAATAGGGTAAATAGGTTATATTTAATGGTATATCAAACTCATCTTGTAAAGTATTTAAAAATTGTTTGTAAAAAGAATTTGGAATATTAGACCCGTGAAGAAAGCCGATTTGTAATACCTTTGGAGGCGGAATACGAAGGAGCCTACGAAAGAACCCGTTGTAACCATAAAGGAACCCGATTACTGAAATAGCCCATACGAATAACAGTATTAACTTACACATTCAGCGTAGTGATATATACAAGTATCTGTCTATGTTTTTTATTTGAATAGTATTTCAAAAAAGATAAACGGAAAAAGGATAATAAATATTATATACGTTAGGTATTATACATACGAATTGCAGAAATGAGTTCTCAACAACGGATCATCCATACGATAGATGAAAAGCATACCACAATGTTGGATCAGTTTCATAAAGATAGTATGGAGACGATACCCACCTTACAGAAGGAAAAGGAGACCTTGAAAGAGGAAATACGAAAACTGGAATCTACAGACGTGGACAAGATCATCGAATACAAAGACAAGATAAAGGCAATTCAGCAAGAAATCAATCGTATTAAGATGGAAAAGAAGAAATATTATCTGGACAACTCAAAGTATATATTCGACTATTTTGAGCAAAAGAAGGATATTAATAACATTGAGAAGCCAAGCCAACATGACGAGGTAATCCAGTCTTTTTTTAAAATAAAATCCAAAACCATCGAAGCATCTGACATCCAAAATAACAAATATTTACAATCAAAACAGTATTATACAAAATATTGGAGAAATGTGCGTAATGATATTACAAACATTAAAGACTTTATTGTTCCATCTGATATATGTATGTATTGTAATGAAGGGGAACTAATCCCACAAGATGAAGAAGGAATATTGATTTGTAACAACGAACAATGTAGTAAGTTTATTACATACATAGTGGATGGTGCAAAGCCAAATAGTAAGGATCCACCCAATGAAGTGTCTTATACTGCGTACATTCGATTAAACCACTTTAAAGAAATTTTATCACAATTCCAAGCAAAGGAAACAACGCAAATACCAGACGAAGTAATGGATGCTATTAAGGCACGTATTAAAAAGGAACGAATTGAAGATGTATCCACATTGAACTACAATAAAATGCGTGATATTTTGCGAAAATTGGGATTGAATAAATATTTTGAACATATCCAATACATTAACTCATTATTTGGCATCAAACCCCCCGTAATGAACGAAGAATTACATGAAACATTATGCGTATTGTTTATTGAAATACAGAAGCCGTGGGCGATTCATTGTCCGCCAAATCGCACAAATTTTTTTAATTACACATACACGTTATATCAATTGTGTAATTTGTTAGACCAAACACAATATTTGCCTTACATACCAATGATGAAAGACCGGGAGAAACAGTTGGAACAAGATATGATTTGGAAAAAGGTATGTCAGGACTTGGATTGGGAATATTTCCCAACAGTATAATGTTGTAACTGCAAAGAATGTAAACCACTGTAAAGAATATAAATATGTATATTCATTTGTATTATGTATGCTACAAATGAAGAATATCGTAATGAGTTTCGTAAGTTGTGTGGAATGAATGCAACCAATTACCCAGTTCAATGCGATGACCCAACTATTGATGTGGAAAGCCGCGATGAAATGATGTATGATGAAGAAGCTGTACAACAGTTCATGGATAATGTATATGAGAAAACACGCATATGTCCGTTATTTATGAAGTTATACGAAAAAGCAGCCGGGTTCATGTTCTCAACAGATCCTGAAATAGGTATGACTATTTTACTTGGATATGATTATTTAGATGCTTTTTCACCGTGTATTGAATGTTTTTTGAAAGATCCAGCTACATTTGGGGAAACCAATCCCCAATATCAAGAATTAGTAAAGCGGTTATATAGATGATTTGTTCTGAAAAAAAATCTACCTATATACAAACAATATGTCTTCTACACGAAATAGAAATAATATGGCGGATTATCAACAAGAAAGTAAATCTTATCAACACGTAATGGATCATATGACCTTGCCTATTTCTGGGGAAGCGGCTACCAATCATTTTGCAGGTAATGGTCTGCTAATGGGACGTATGGCGAATCATAGTTTGTCAAAGAATGCCTGCGAGATTGAGTCGCAGTTGTTTGGCATTGGTTCAACGAACTTGGTGGCTCCAAAGGCACACGTTGAAAACAAACCTAAGTCGTTACAATCATTGAATGTAATGGAACGTACCCCGTTAATTATTCCAGCGCCTTTAAAAGTAGCTTCTAACCAGCGACCTTACCCAATGAATTAAGAGTATATGCGCTGTTTTTGTGTTTTACTTTGATTGGTTTTTTTATTGGAATGTTTTTTTTTGGAAAAACATTTGAAAGTGTGATTATGTGAAGGTTTGTGTCGTGGTATATTGTTCCATTCCTCTTCTGTAAAGAACCGTAATTCGTGTTCTGGGTCAGTTTGTGTAGAAAATTCTTGCTTTTGTGGTGGGTGTTGGTCTTGGTCGTCATATGTATCCTCGTTAACTTCTTTTTCATCAGGACTATCGTAATCGCTGGTATCACTTTCACTTTCATATGGGTTTATAATTTCCATCATAGCATGTTGTATGCTTTGTTGAAAATAATTCTGGAAGGGTTCCGGTTTGTTTTCGGGTAATTTAGATAAATGTTCAAAGCGAATTTTCATATATTCAGTGATAGGGCTCAATTCATTTTCGTCAGTTATCTGCATAGGGATTTCAATAAAGGCATTAATATATTTCGGTTGTTTGTTCATTTACTCATAATAAATAACATCTTTTATTTATTATCTTTCATACGAATTACTTGTTTTGTTTATACGAAACCTTCCCCCCTTGTACCACGATGTTTACCATGTCCCCTTTTTTTCTTTTTACTCTTATTATTATTATTATTATTATTATTATTATTATTTCTTTGCCTATTTTTAACTTCTTTTTTAACTTCTTCTTTTACAAGTTCTTCTTTTCCAACTACTTCTTTTCCAACTTCATATAATGGTTTATATGATTTCGTAATAGTATCATTTAATGTAGGTTGGCATACAGTATTAACTGTGTTCAATTTCGCAATTTTATCCGTAAAAATTAATGTTCCCATTGCAGATACTGCATTACTATTATCAACTTGGGTCATTACTTTTTCCAATGCTTCCTTATAGGTAGATTTTGCTTGATTATCACTATCATTTGTAGTTGTTTCATTAAACTTTTTCAATTCATCCAAGTCTATTTGAATAACATCAACTAAACCGTGTTCGTCTTCTACTTTTGAATTATAGGTTTCTATCTTGTTAATCAAATCGCTTACATTTGTTTTAATATTATCAATAGATGCGTTAGTAGAATAATATTTCTTCTTCAAGTCATTCATATCTAAATAAGATACCAATGGAGGGTCATTCGCTTTTCTTGAAATGTTTAATACGCAAAACACACACACCAATACTTCCTTGTAAAAACGAGTTTTGTTATAATTATCTCGCGTATCATTCCTCAAATACTTATAAACATCATCAAAAATAATTGAATATTCTGTTTTTTTATTCATTACAGGCGTTAATTGGAAACAGTTTGATAACGTTGGACAATAATCTTTTAAACAATCACTAATGATATCAGGTGCTTGAAGTAACACATCTTTTCCTTTTTCAATAAGTATCTCATTTACGGTATCGCGAATAAGTTTCAGGGAACTATTAATAAAATACCCTTCTTCGCGACGATTTTCACAAACTTCTTTTCCATATTTAATGCGCTCCATATTAAGATGTAAGATTTCATATAACAAATCATATAAGGCACGATAGTCCTCATTTGAAATTAATCTTTCCTCTTTATTTGGGTTCCTTAGTTTTTCCATTTTAAGTATTTCGTCATAGATATTAATTTTGTCTTCACCCTTGATTTCCTCCTTTTTCAAATCACGTAATATTTGAGTCAATGTGTAAGGGTTTATATCTTTACCATTATTTACAACACCTCTATAATTCTGGTCAACACCTGACGTTTGTTTCGTGAAAGTGCGTTTCTCTACTATTCTCTTAGAACCATTATTAAAGCGTAGTATTTCGTTAATAGCTTCATTGCCTTCCTCTTTACTAATAATGATATTGGTATCCTCGTTTAACTTATCAACAATGGCTTCTTTTATGGTATCATCGAATAGTGATATGGCTACATCGTTCACTTTGTTTGATTTAAACAAATATCCATAGTTGTGCTTTCTATTTGTTTCATCTTTATCATACTGTAAAAATGTTATAATTTTTTGCACATCTTCTTGTAATTTATCACTATCGACACTGTAATCAACAATTTCATTATAATATTTCCCGTGGTTATTATCCAATGCATCATTATCCATATTCAGCATATATTCATAGTATTCCATACTCGTTGTGTAATTTACGTCTTTTTTAATACCTAATAATTGATGTATCATTTTTTTTAACATATCTATGTTAACGTTATTACCAGATTTTTTGAACGATTCCTTCCATTTTGGAATATTGTTGATGGATTTAATCATGTCATTGAAATCAAATAACTTTGCCAATGCTGCTGGGTTTTGTTTTGAATATAACAATTGGTCCGTTTCTGGGAGTTCATTGAATACTGGGTGTAAAGATGTTTTTGTTACATTATCCCCGCCTGATTTTTCTGATAATACTGAACCAGATAAACTGTAGTATGGTATTAAGGCATTGTCTTCTGTTTTGAAGCCTTGGTTGTTTGCAATATTCATAAAGTCCATAATCGTTTTACCGGATGAACATTCAAATGTGTTTTCAACACCTGCCAAATCAGCAACAAATAAATTTGCCCTTTTTCCTTCTCCGTTCTCAAGCGTTATATAAACAACACAATGACTTCTTGAACTTTGGGGATTATTTGTAGTTGCGTGAACCAATCTGTCTGTATCAACCAAATAAGAAATAACTTCTGCCATAGAGGACTCATTCTTTTTAAATGTGCTTTTCTTTTGTTGTGTTCTATATTGATGCATAGTTGGTGTTATTTCGTTTGGTTCTGTTAGCATAAACGATTTGGAATTACGTTCATAATTAAATTTATACTCTTTTCTGCTACACGTTAAAATTCCTTCATTATTTTTCTGGCACATTCCTGTATGTTCATTTTCACTACTATGTGTATCTTCTTTGGTATTACTTTTGAAATATTCATTGACTGTTACATTTGCAGAATGATAACCATCTACACCCAAGCTATTACACAATTCAACAAGCACACCTGGTTGTGTTTGTACTTTACCTTCTCTGTCTGTGTATCGTAAGTATATTAACGTTGATGTTTTACCAGCACCGCTCGCACCATAGGTAATCAAAAATACAGGTTTTTCCTGTTTCAATTGATCTAATACGGGTGTCATATCTTTTGCAATCTCTGTGTTAGGCACGCCAGCATCAAAGATGGCGTTGAATTTCCCGAATAAATAGGGTTTATAGTTTGGGGTATCTTCTCGTATTAGGGAATTATTTTTGTAATAACTTTTTTTATCATCGTTATACTTTAACAACATGGAGGTATTCATAAGTTTCTGACCAACATTTTCGGATGCTAATGAGATATTGAACCTGTGATGATTATAGAATGGGGTTTTTTCATTATGGTTATCGTTTCTTAATTTGATATATGTCAATACGTTATTCGATACATTTTTACGCATCTGTTTATCTAATTCAGTATAGAAATCAGCTTGGTTCTTTGTATCTTTTAATTGATTTATAATAGCCTTGAGTGAGCGTTGTTCATTTTCTCCAAATACATCTAATACATATTGTTCTAATATTTTCATAAAATAATACTTAATTTGCATACGCTCTATTTCAGTATCATAAATATTTTTATACATTTCTATCTTTTTAACATACTCATTAAAGGTATTCAAGTGTAACGCATATATATCATCAGATGTATTAGAACTCTTAGTGATTTCATTATATATTTTTGTATCACGTTCAATAATGGGTATCTGTGAAGGTGTGTTTGAAGAATCCTCTGGATTATTAAATTTATTTAATGAAACAAGCAAGGTATCAAATTCACTATATATTTCATTTTTATCAGGAACTGTTGGAGCAGATGTCAAATCCTTATAATACTCTTTATAGAGTGCTTCATAATCGTTTACAATGGACTTATATATTTTTTCTAATGATGTATGTGGAACAATGAAAAGCACTTCCTTTAACAATGTTGGATTGAACGTTTTATTATTTGATAATTTTACGTTTGTGTTTAACACACGAATAAAACTATCTGGTGGTAGTGAGTTTAATTTTAGTACGGTAGGATTATTGAGTAATATATTGGTAAAGTTGTTGAATACTTGTTGTAAGTTTTCGTATTGGTTTTCACCGGTAGAGTCATTATTACCTCCTTCAATATTAATATTAATATCGTCTAAATCTAACTCTGTATCACTATTATTGCTCTCACTGTTAAAATTATTTAGAGTTTTAATTGTATTAGGCAAAAGCTTATGCATCAAAAGAGGAAATAGATTCATAGGTTGTTGATTATCATATACGCCTTCTTTTTCAGCCTGTGTCGCTTTTAATCTTTCTGCGTCTGCTTGCTTTGTCTGTTGGGCTAGAAGTTGTGCGTTTGCTTCTATTTCTTTTTCTATTTCTTTTTCTTTTTCTTGTTCCATCTTGACACGTTCTGCTTCTTCTGCCTGTTCTGCTTGTTCCAACTTGATACGTTCTGCTTCTTTTGCTTCTTGTTCCAACTTGATACGTTCTGCTTCTTTTGCTTCTTGTTCCATCTTGACACGTTCTGCTTCTTTTGCTTCTTGTTCCAACTTGATACGTTCTGCTTGTTCTTTTTCCAACTTGATACGTTCTGCTTGTTCTTTTTCCAACTTGATACGTTCTGCTTCTTTTGCATCCTCATCTTCATCTTCTTCCTCTTCCTCATCTTCATCTTCTTCCTCTTCCTCATCTTCATCTTCTTCCTCTTCCTCATCTTCATCTTCCTCTTCCTCATCTTCCTCTTCCTCATCTTCCTCTTCCTCTTTATATTCTTCTTCACCTTTATATTCTCCCAATCCATCATATTCTTCTTTGTTGTGATAAATATCTTGCTCTTTTATAACTTCTCCTGTTTCTCGGTTTCGATACATACGGGTTCGTACTTGGGGATAATCAAGAAAATTTATGACATTAATGGGGTATCCGAATGTTCCTATAAAATCGTATTCCTCCGGGTCGGATACATTCGGGGGAACATACAAAGGGGTTTTTTCATTAGCCATATAGATAACTTCTTCATCGTTACCATAATCACGTAGTTTTTTTACATAATCATCAAGACCACCGCCTACGAACTCTTCGGATGTATTATTCACAGTAGGGACTCCACGCAGCTTATCCACTACTGAACGAAGATAGGGTTTTCTGTTCATATTCCATACCTTGTCAAACATAGAACGTAACTCGTCAATAGAAAACCCCGAAAACATACCCTTTTCATCTTGTGTTGTTATCTTTGGTAAATCGTCAAAAATCTTCATTAAATTTTCAGTTGGTTGAATAGAGGTGCGTTCTTGTAATGGAGGTTTCCTTTCTCGCGGTTTATTTTGAATCTTCATTTTATTTAGACCTTCTAGTAGCTGTAAAATAGAATTCACCCCTTCAACAGAAAACTTATCTGTTTGGATAGGTTGTTCTTGTTTGGCTGCTATGGGTGTTTCATTTATACGCGCTTGTGTATTATTAGCCTTTTGTAGTAGCTGTAAAATAGAGTTCACTCCTTCAAAGGAAAACGTAGTTTTAGGAATTGGTTGTGTTTGTTTGACTTCGCTAACTATTGGTGCAATGTGTCCTTGTGTTTTATTCGCTTTTTGGATGAGTGCAAATAATGGGTTTAGCGACTCTACAAAAGAAACGTTTGGAATAGATGTTACATTTTGTTTCTGTGAAAAATTAGTAAGGTTAACATTAGATGTATTCATAATTTTTCTTAGTGGATCCATTATTTCATCTGGTATATCAACTAAATCATAATCGTTCATTACTACTATAATAGATAGAAACTAAATTGAATGTAAATATGTTTTTTCTGTAAATATTTACATTTATGGATGATAAAAGGTCATAAAGTTACTTTCTTCGTGTTTGACGTTTTTTATGTATTGATGGTCGTCGGGTTTGTTTTTTATTTCCACCTTTTCTAGATCCAAACATTGAACCCATTCTGGACACAATACTACTACTTTTTTTGGTTAAAAATTTTTCTTTAAACTGTTTTAAACGTTGTTGTGCGTCTGGTGCAAACTTAACTTTCCCTTCATTATATGCAGATAATACGTCTTTATTAATATAACCATCCGTGAAATCGTTCCAAGTCTTCTGTCCGTCCTTTGTTCGAAAGAATATTTGTAGTTTATCCTGAACAATTATAACAGATGGTTTTTCTGCGAAGTAATAATCTGGGTCTCTGATTAGTTGTTCTCCATCCTTATGTTGTAAAGGCAATTCATAAAACATTTCTAATTGACCTTGTAATGTTGTAAGTTCTGTGTTAATTTCATTAATCTTATTATCTTCTTTTGATAATAATGAATTAATTTCATTAACGCTATCATCAATCTTTTTGTATGTTTTTGCAAATAAGAAAATAAATGGAATCAGTTCTTTTTGGTCATTATTATTAGTGTCATACCTTTCCTCATAAAAAGTAGTAGCATTGTCAGGAGAGTTCAATTTAATGAATAATACATCATCATCGTCATCTAATACTCCGTTTATGTGGGTACGAATATACGTGTTTTCTTCAATCCTACTTTTACTATTGTTCAATTCTTCCAAGGCGGCGTCAACTCCCTGTTGTGCGGTGGCAACTTCACGTGCGATGGCAGCTTCACGTGCGATGGCAGCATCACGTGCGATGGCAGCTTCACGTGCTGCGTCGATTACGTTTAGTTCTCCGGGGGCTACGTTTTGTTCTTCTTCTGTTTTATAACTTTCTGCGAGGTTAATATCACTACTAGGGTCATCACTTGATGAACGATTTCTTTGAAAGGAAGCACCCTCGTTAACATTACCTGTTTTTTCGGAATCGTCTATTTTATCTGATGTAGTCTCGTTTGTTCCATAACTTGATAAACTAGCCTCTTCATTATCACTAGAATCGCCACTAGAATCGCCACTAGAATCGCCATCATGAGAAGGCACATTTGTATCTGTAGCAACAGTCGTACTAAGATTTTCATCAACATGTTGTTCAGTACTCATTCTTATCAAATAATCTATATATATCCAATATAAATTATTCACTAAACTTTCGCCTTACGTTTTTTGCGAAAACTATTGTTTTTACGCAAAGGTTTTTGTTTCTTTGTTTTTTGTTTCTTAACCGACCCGTCGCGATATTTATAGATTCTCTGTGCTAATTGTTTGAGTATTTCTTGTTCGTTATTATCAGTTGTATTATAATATTCGTTAATACTTGTCTTCATATCAGAAATCATTCCTAATAATGTTTTGATATCTCTATTCTGTATAGCGTTTAATAAATAGTTAATGATAAACGTTGGAACCAGATCACCCAAACCCACAGTTGTATGTATTTCTTGAAAAGGTTCAGATATGCTTTCCTTAATTATAGACTTTACATCGTTGACCGTTTCATCTTTTATATTCTTGTAGTCATCATAAGCCTTGAGTTTTTTTTCAATAGATTCAATGCCTTGTATCAGTGGTGGTGTTGTGGATATATCATGGAAGAAGGATTCTTCATCTTCATCTTTATCTTCATCTTTATCTTCATCTTTATCTTCATCTTCATCTTTATCTTCATCTTCATCTTTATCTTCATCTTTATCTTTATCTTCATCTTTATCTTTATCTTCATCTTGAACATTTATAATATCACTATCACTCTCACTCTCACTATTTAAAGAAATTACAGCAGGGTTATCTTGTAGTGTCAGATTATTACTGTCAACTTCATCAGGCAATAATGATTGTTCATTAGAAGTTAAAATATCAGCATTATGAGAACTAGTATTATCAATATCAATATAAATATTACCAATACTAACATTGTCTCTTCCCGTGTCTCTGTCACTGTCACTGTAAGGGGTGCTTTCACTAATTATTACTGTGTCTTTTATGGGTTCACCAACCATATAAGCTACATCGTTATTTAATAACACGCCGATATCAATGTAATCCGCATTAAGGATACTAACTGCCTTTACATGGTCGTTTCCAAAATCTTTAATTTCAATTTCGTATAATTTATTCGGTTTACTATGAAAGTTTTCATTGTGTGCTTCTATTTCTTGTTCAAGCGTAGAGACTATATCTAAACGTTCAATATCTTTGTTAATTAAAACACATTGTTTATTCAATTCACGAAGTTTTTGTGTGCGTGTTTGAATCTCTTCCAATTCCTGTATGATGGTTTGTTCAAGAGTTGCAATACCAAGTTCTTGTATTCTGTTGTTTATTTGTATAAATTGTTTTTCTAAATCAGCTTTTTCTTGTTGAAGATGTTGTAGTTCTTCGTTTAATTTTTCTAGTTCTTCGTTTAATTTTTCTAGTTCTTTGTTTAATTTTTCTGGTTCTTCGTTTAATTTTTCTGGTTCTTCGTTTAATTTTTCTAGTTCTTCGTTTGTTGGACCGGCATTATCGTCATCATCGACACCTCCTTGAATATTTTCAATTCTTCGGTCATCGTCGTTGGTGTCTTGTTCCATTCCCTCGGTAGTTTGTACCGTGTCATCTCTATCATCGTTGGCGGCTTGTACCGTATCCTCTCTATCATCGTTGGTCTCTGGTAAAGGTGTAGCAGTGATAATAGTATTAAGTGAATTCATAATATCGTCTCGTTGTTCTTCTTTATCGCGTAATTCTCCTTCTTGCTTTGATAATTCTGTTTTTATTTCATTCAACTTATCTTCTAAATCTTCATATTTTAGAATAGTTTTTTTATCTGTTAATTCCTGTTGTTCTCCGTCCACTTTATTCTGTATTTGTTCTAATGTGTTCACTTTATCATTACGTAATGTTTTATTTTCATTGAATTTAGTTTGCAATCTACTTAATTCAGTGCGTCCTTTTTCCAACAATTTTTTATTATTTTCTAATGCACCTTCATCTTCTTCATATTTTTCATTCATATGCTTCCTTAGTGTTTTACCATCGTCATCAATCTCTTTATCCGGTCGTAGTAGTAAATACTCTTTATACATACGGTCATTACCATCATCACTCTTTTTACACACGTTTGTATATAAATATACTGTATTGATTGTATTGGGGGTATCCTTATGTAGTCCAAGAATCCAATTTGCATAACTCAATGGCAGACCCTCATAACATATCTTTTTTTTATCGTCTTGAATATCTGCTTGTAGTTTGTATATTTGTATTTTACCTTGAATTTCATTTATAAGTTCATTAATATTACTCATATTATAGCTCTATTTATAATATGACTACATAAAATCACGCATTTACAATCACATTCTTTTCTAATACCAAATCGTTTTTACGTACACTTATTTTACACACATCGCGGTCGCAGAACGAAACCCAGAAGTCGTAATCACGCTCCCTAGACGCAAACCCTATACAAAATTCAATTCCCAACCCTTGAAAGCAAAAGGGATACGTCATTTTCAGCGGCTTCAGTGTATCTTTGTCTAAACTAACCAACATATGGTAATATTGTCGCGGGTGTGTTTCCAAACTATAATGAACCAGTCCCAAATAACAGTTTCCCACAAGTGTAAAACACGATGACCCACGCACATTAGCAAACGAGTCATCCAATGAGTATTCAGTAATGATTTCTAAAAATCCTTGGTCATTGACTATTCCAATTTGCATTGGATACCATTGATAAATAAAGTATAACTGTTCTTTGCCATCCGTATGTAATTTAACAAGCGGACACCAATTCTTTTCGCATTTCCAATGAAAGGGTGTATGTAATCGTCTGCTATCACGAAACATACCATTGTCATAGTCATACTTTCCTAACACCATTTGATTTGTTCCCGTTGTAGAATATTGTCGCTGGGTAGCAATATAATACAATTCGTGGCAATAAGAAAATAACCGTATATCTTCAAGTCCATTATGCATACATTCGTCCCCTTCTAATTGTATTGATTCGTCTTTCATCCATACTTGTTTCAAGGTATTTTGGTGGATACATAAATTCTTTGAAATGATCTTGTCTTCTTTATGATTCATACAGTAATGGTAATTCCGGTTGTACCAGTAATTTACATACCGACAGTTCAGGTAATCGGTTCCATTATGATGAACGAAGCATGTATTAGATGGTTCATAACCCTGTAATAACGGGAATTCACAAACCACTTTGTTTGACAGTCCTTTCAAACAAATTGTAAAATATGTCAATGGAATAGAAAAGATGCTGTCATTATGGTCTCCGTAGTAATGTGTAGGGTTCCATTTACCTTTGCATTCTAACCACGCCCAGTAATTAACTTCCCAATTATACACTTGGATTGATTCTACATATTCTTTCCAGTGTGTTTTCACTACATCCCCCATATCCATAATTTTATCACGAGAACCAATAAAAAATCCCCCACAAAAACGCCAAACAACATTATGTGCCAAATAATTCATATCCATATATGTTAACGGGTTCCAACATCCGGGTATATATAAAAAAGATTCATTGCAATGCAATGCATTGTTACACAGTTTTTGTAATCTACGTAATGAGTTGTTAGGTGTTTTCAAAATATAACCAATGCTGAAATCTATCCATCCAAAATATTGCGTTTTCCAATAATTGAGGATTACACTGCGTTGTACAAAAATAGGTTTTTCGTTCATAAGCATCATAAATAAAAATGTATCCTTCGTATGGTTTCGTGTAGCGGGAAGCGCATCTTTATTTTCCAAATGACAATGTTGATATGTAAACCATTCTTCTTTGGGTAATGGAGGGTGTATATATACGTGATTCGCATATGGAGCACACAATTCGCAAAGCGAATCATAGCAATCGTTATCTGTAAATACCACCATATAAACGTTCAATTTCATTAAGGATTCAAATTGTTGCAATCGCCAACCCCATTCATCTTTGGATTTATTATAGATATTATAAAAGCAAGTAACCAAGGTTGTGTTCATATATGTATATATCTATCTAACCGTACAGAAATACCTTTATGTGGTTGTCTTGCGTGAATGTAAAATTGAAATAAATTACTATCTTGTAATGGATACAACACCCAACACCCAACACCCAAAAAACAACAACCATGTCGAAATCGTTAATATTTGATACAGAAACCACTGGATTATTCCCTCGTTATGATGACGCTTTTGCCTATCCAGTTGACCCATTGGAACACGCCCCTCATCTAATGGAATTATGTTTTGTATTAGTAGATGATACCACAGGGGAAATTGAAGAAAGTTATAATGAATACGTGCAGATACCAGATGATGCGATTGTAACGGAAGGAGCATTAAAAGTACATAAAATCACGAAACAAAAAACAAAGAACGAAGGTGTATCATTAGGAGAAGCGTGCGTAGCTTTCATGAACGCCTATAAAAAAGCAAATGTAATGGTGGGACACAACCTGGTATTTGATATAAAGGTTATGAAGGCATCCTTTGTCAGATTGATTCGTTTATATGAGAATGAATTTATCAATTATTTGAAACAAGCAAGTTCTTTTGAAACAATGGTTGCTTACATGCAACAAATGGATATTCCTATTTGTTTGGAAGGAAATAATATGGTATTACAAAAAGACCATTTGCTCACAGTGGGACAATCATTTAATGTTCGCGACTTGCATTTCTATAGGAATCAACCAGTATGTCCAAGCGAAATAAAATCATTCAAGATAGATAAACCTGTATATGATACAATGTTAAAAGGAAAAGAGTATTGTGGTCTTACGTTGCCACCTGCTTCGGCAAGGCATAAACCCAGAATAAAAAATCCTTCATTGTTAGAATTGTATACGAAACTATATCCAGATGAACCATTAGATAGTTCCAAGCTTCATACTGCCTTGTATGATGTTGAAATTACAAGTAAGTGTTATTTAAAAATGAAAACTATGCTTTTATTTTAAGCTTGTGTGAGTAGATGAGATGTAAAAACATAAAAATGTAAATATTGTATTTTTTATGTTTTTTTATGGGTTTATAAGTTTATAGGTGATTCATGTGGACTTCGCTTTTTTCGCTTTCTTTGTTTTCTTCGCTTTTTTCGCTTTCTTTGTTTTCTTTACTTTCTTCGCTTTACGTTTAACAGTTTTCTTCGCTTTGGTTTTCTTTGTCTTGTTTCTTTTTACTCTTTTACCACCAAAATTTCCGTCGTTGTTGTTGTTATCGGCTACTTCTACCGGTGCCATTAATGCATTAAGTCTATCTTGAATTTCTTGAATTCTTCCTTGGAAGTTATCATTATTCGAATCTAAATCCCCAATATCACTCATTATATTAGCCATTTCAGTTTCCTGACGTTGTCCTATAACGTGTGCAATAGCGAGTTGAACGTTATTTCTAACTGCATTTAATGTGTTTTCTTGCATTATTTGACGCGTGCTTGCTGTAATATTGCTAATACGATTCACACCTGCTAAAAATATCTCTATATTAGCGTTTACAGCAGCAACCACTTGGTCTAACCTTGTACCTCCTTCTATTGTCCCTACATTGTATACGATATGCACACCAGCACTTCCAAGGGAAATGAGTGTTATCGTAGTATGATTATGTAGTAGATAACTTATAATTCCGCCAACGTATCTTAATAGATATGAACCAAGGTAATATCCAACACACGTCGTAGCTACTGTGCGCACTAATGGAACTACACGTTCGTTAATTTGTTCAAACATAGCAGTTGCTGTTGTGCTGGTCATCATTGTTCGGATAGCTAGTTTTAAGTTTTCTAACATTCCCTCAATATTTTCTCCCGTAGAGATTAGTAGTTCAATGTATAATTGAGCTATACGGTCTACTGCGCGTTCAGGAGAAATAAGACGATTTTCAAGGGCTTGAACTTGTTGGACGACCTCCTCATCACGTTCGCAATTGTGTGATCCAATTGCTAAAATAACTTCTTGGGATTGAGACTGGGATTGCTCGGCTTGTGATTGGGACGCTTCTACTTCATCATGAAGTTCATTGATAGCATCTTCTTCTTCTTTACTACCTTGACTAAGTTCTCGAACGAAATCTTGGTCTTCTTGACTAAGTGCTCCATCTTCTTCTTCACTTTCTGCTTCTTCTTCTTCATCATCATTATTATCACCAAGAATTGATGCAGTATCATCGCTATCATAACTGGAAGGAAGGGGTGGGGTAGAACCGCGGGTAGAACTGCGGGTAGGACTGCGGGTAGGACTGCGGGTTCGCATTGTCTTTACTCCTGATCCTGGTCCTGATCCTGATGCTGATTTACGTTTTGGTCCCATTATAAAAATATATATAATAACTATATTTTTATTCATTATTGACTAAACCATTATGTAATGTATATAACATTATCATTAAGCAGAACACATCTCGCAGATTTCATCTTCATTTTCTAGTTCAGTATTTTCACCGTGTTTTGCTTTTTCCGGTTCAATCGTATATTGTTGTGCCTGGTGTCGCGCACGACGACGCAAATAGTAAATACCCGTTTTCAATCCTTTCGTCCAAGAATAAAAATGCATAGACGTCAAGTTCGAGTAGTTGGGTTCTTCTAACCACAAGTTCAAACTCTGGCTCTGGCATATAAATGCGCCACGGTCGGCAGCCATATCAATTAAATGTTTCATAGGCATTTCCCATACAGTCTTGTATTTATTCCGGATATGCTCTGGAATAATTTCCATATGCTGAATACTTCCGTGGTTCGCTACCATATTGTTTTTCAATTGCTCGTTCCAAATCCCTAGGTCAATTAATTCTTTCATCAAATATTTATTTGCTAAAACAAATTCTCCCGCCAATGTCCGGCGACTATAAATATTACTTGTAATAGGTTCAATACATTCATTGTATCCTAAAATTTGTGAGGTAGAAGCAGTAGGCATTGGGGCAACCAATAAAGAATTGCGTAACCCTTTTTCCACAATTTCTTGTTTCATTGCGTTCCAATCATAACGGTCTTGTCCAGGGTCAATACCCCACAAATCAAACTGTAATTCGCCTTTACTGACGGGACTTCCATCAAATGTTTCATATTTACCTTGTTCTACTGCCAATTTACACGACATAGTCAATGCGCCGTGGTAAATGGTTTCAAATATCATCTTATTTAATTCTTTTGCTTGTTCGCTATGGAAAGCAATATCCATTTGGAAAAAGACATCCGCTAATCCTTGAACACCGATACCAATAGGACGGTGTCGCATATTACTACGATGTGTTTTCTCTGTTGGATAAAAATTCACATCAATAATATTGTTCAAGTTATTAGTTACGACTTGGGTAACGTTATGCAATGCTTCATAGTCAAACACCATAAATCCATCTTCTTCACGTTTTCTCAAAAACGCGGGCAATGCAATACTTGCCAAGTTACATACAGCGGTTTCCTTATCATCGGAATATTCTGTGATTTCGCAACATAGGTTAGAAGATTTGATAGTACCGAGGTTCTTTTGATTACATTTGCGATTCACGTGGTCTTTAAACAATAAATAAGGTGTGCCAGTTTCCATTTGAGCGTCTAATACTTGAAACCATAAAGAACGTGCTTTGATAACTGTGCGTCCCTTGCCTTCGCTTTCATATCTTTCATACAATTCTTTGAAATCGTCTCCATATACGTCTGACAATCCGGGGCATTCATCGGGACACATCAATGTCCAATCCCCATCAGCTTTAACACGTTCCATAAATAAGTCGGGTGTCCATAAAGCGTAGAATAGGTCGCGTGCTTTCAAATCTTCTTCGCCGTGATTTTTACGCATTTGTAAAAAGATTTCAATATCAAAATGCCAAGGTTCCAAATAAATGGCAAAACTACCATTTCGCTTACCGCCACCATTATGAATTAATCCATTATGTATCAAATAATTATGTTCATCTCTCATTTGTAAATCGTATAATACACCTTTGTATTGACTGCTTTCGATGGATTGAATTCTGGTAAACAACATATTTTCATATGTGAAGAATTTGAAAAATTGCGATGAATCATATTCTAATTCCAATAATTCACAAATGTCTTGTGTTTTGGGAATACGCAAACAATAATTCAATCGCTTATGTTCAATAATATCCCCGTGAACAGTGCGATGAGACTGACCAATACGGTCGCGGACATACCCACTTGTAAGAATACCCATACGAAGAAGTAAATATCGTAGTCCCTCTACCAAAGTGCGTGAAGTAGTATCAAACATAATTTCTTTATGAATACATCCATCACTGTGTAGTAGTCCTTTTACAATTTGTTTGATTTTGTAAAGTGGCAAATGCAACCACCGAGACGAAATTCGTTTCTCTTTTTGTTCATTATACAGGTCTTGGTTGCGGAATGGTAAATGTAAGCATTGGTTCCAGCGAATACGAATCGTATTTTCTTCGGTTTGTACATTGTATTGAACACAATTTTCATTGAAATAATTAGTCAAGAAGGATTCTACGTGTTTTTTATTGGTTTTGTGTAATGTAATGTGTCCGGATGCATCTGTTTTATTATTCATATAACCATCTCCTAACAATAAGCCATATACATAACAATCTTTCTCAAAAATGGTTTCTACATCTTTCTTATACGTGGGAATAGGGAATCCAACCATTGAGTCTTCATCTAATTCTTTTGCTTCTACCCATTCCATAAGAGCGTGGTTCTTTTTCAAACGATTTTCAATGACACTATAATTCAGTCCTTTTTTCTGTCCTTGTATAGCCCAAACAGGATGTTCGGGGGTGATTTGTAAGGGCACCATTGAATGTAATGTTTGAATGTTTAATAGTTCGCCTTCGTATGGGTGTTCCAGCACATCTTGTATGGTTTCCACTTCGCCTTGTGCATTGACGATTTCTGTTTCACCAACAATACAATCTTGAATTTCAATGGGTCCTTTGGTGGTGTAAATAATGGTTTCTGGAACAACACATTGGTCAACATACTTGGCGGTGTGATTAAAAACACGTAACATGGGAACAATTCCATTCGAACTTCCATTCGTTCCGCGAATATGGCTTCCAGACGCACGAACATTGTGAATATGCAATCCAATACCTCCTGCCCACTTGGAAATAAGAGCACAATCTTTCAACGTATTATAAATACCTTCAATACTATCATTTTCCATTGCCAATAAATAGCAAGAAGACAACTGTGGATGTGGGGTTCCGGCATTGAAAAGAGTGGGGGTAGCGTGAGTAAAATATTTGTTTGACATGTAGTCATATGTTTCTTTAATTTTGTCTAATTTATTTCCGTGAATGCCAATACTAACACGCATCCACATATGTTGGGGACGCTCTACAATGACTTTATTAATGCGAAGTAAATAAGCACGTTCCAAGGTTTTGATACCAAAATAGTCAATCAAATAGTCGCGATTATAATCAATCATGCTTTCAAGTTCAGTGCCGTGTTCTTTGACAGTTTGGATAAGTTCATCTGATACAATAGGACTCTGTTGGTCGTGTTTATCTTTATTATAATGTAGGTCGTTCATGACTTGAATGAAGCTTGCAGATGTATTTTTTTGATGGTTAGAAACAGTAAGGCGTCCTGCTAATACATTATAATCAGGATGAACGGTCGACATAGAAGCACATTGTTGTGCGGAGAGTTCATCGATTAAGGTAGTGGTAATGCCGTCGTAAATTTGGTCGATGACTTTCATAACAAGCGAAGTATAATTTACTTTAATATTAGCTTCTAGTCCAACTTTCTTGATTCGTTGTAAAATTTTGTCGAATGAAACGATTTCTTTGCGTCCATCACGCTTTGATACGTACATCTCATCGTCAACATCGGTGTATGCTTTTGGTGAAGTAGCCATCGCAGTAGTAGATATATAAACTATAAAGAATGTAATTGTCTATATAGTTTTTCATAAGGTTTTCACATAATGGCTCTATATTGTATATATGAATATAAATATTGAACTGTATTACGCAGTGCCACGTCAGTTTTATTGGTGGTATGATACTATGGATGCAGTTTATGGACGTCAACACATTGTTCTGAACCAATAGCATCTAATATCTTTATATCACCATCCGTGACAGTTTCAATAACAAGACTGGGGGTTCTTTTTTTACTTCTACGATGTTCAAAACCTTCCACCCGTTCTTTTTCGACGGTGGCCCAAATGGCTTCAATCTCTGGTAGTGCGGATGAGAACCATCTTCGGTTTCGTTGAATAACAACACAAGAATATTCGTCTAAATACCAATAGAGGGTATTTACTAATACATGATGTTCGTCCTTTTGTAATTGTTTCTGTGTATCAATCCATTCATTTACACTGCTTTCATCGGGTTCAATATCCAATGGTGCGTAAACATAGATAGGATTGGGGTTCTTCATGTCTTCGTGAGAAAAGTGCAATACAACTCCTTTATATATAGGGCTGTGTAGGTCATTGTAAAAGTCATTGCTATTTTCGTATTCTTTAATACGCGTTTCCATAAAGTCGCATAAAGGTAAATTACAGCATTCCATTTGAATTTGTGTTTGAACCCAATATTCGAGTTTGGGAATTCCAGTAATGTCTCGGTTGTAAATGTTTTTTATTTCTAACATGCGACCATATCTATCAGAAGAAGGGTCTATGTTGATTCCATCGGGGGATGCGCCTAAGAAGGAGTGTTGTGGGTGTTGAATACAACCAAATTCACCAACTCTCGTTTTGTATAATGTTTCATAAATCATTACGGTAACGGGTTCGTATTTGACGCCCCAATGAAGAGGTCCATTGGTGGACGCAAATTTAGACGAATCATTATTCATTTCAAGTGGCTTGCATTTCTCATAAATCAAACTGTTTTGCTGTGAGGGTGTTCCAAGTGCTTTCCATAGGTTGCTTGCGCTGATTAAGTTATGTCTGAATGTATACCATTCAGGACTACGCTGTTCCGGCTGTTCCGTACATTCTAACAGTGCGAGTTGGTTCTTCAAATAATCGATGGAACAATCTTCGGTAGTCATATAGTGTGTATATACATCAGAACTGCTACGTGGTGGGATAGAATTAGAAGAAATAAAACAATCATACAACGCTTGCATATGGTCTTTAATTTCCTCTGTAATCATTATGCTTGGTATATTCTCCAATGCAATGCTATCAAAATAATTATATAGGTGGTCTTCTAGTTCGTGAAACATTTTTTCGTGAAAGTCAGGTTCTTTCATTTCTAATATATTGGTGTTCAAATACTCGTCTATTAATTCGTGAACCATTTCCGTTATTTCTTCGTAATTTTCTTCAAAGAAGGATTGCATACGTGTGTCGCAACTATCTGAATCAGATTCACTATTATTTTCGAGGTTGGTGGATTCGATAATACTATTCGTGCGTGAACGAGTAGCCATACCTGCGGAGGATAGGACAGCCTCAATTTCCTTTTTTAGTTGTTGTTCTTGTTCAAACAACTTTTTTATTTTTTCGTCGATGTCAATCGAAATCTTTGTGCTATTTTCCATAGTATATTCAAGTTGCTGTTATAAATAATAAAAAATGTTTATATTCATTATTATTATATATTTACGCGGATTTATTTGTAGTGGGCGTTAAGGATTTCAGAGTGGATACTTTCTTATCCATATTCCGCAACGTATATTGATTGCTTGTATTGTTATACATGAGTCCGGGAATGGATTTGATAATTCCTCCTTCCTTATCATAGATAACTTCTTTTGTTTTTTGTAGCTTTCGCTTTTCGAGGGATGTCTTGAAGAATTGTTTAAGTATTTTGATTTCTTTCATTGGTAGCGCTTTTTCTTTTCCGTATGTTTCTGCAAAACGGTGTAATTTTTGTAATTTGGTGGTTCGGTCTAATTTATTCCATGTGTCTTTTCGGTTTTGGATTTTCTCATTATCCAAGAACTCCTCGATGGTTTGTTTGGGTTGTACGATTTCATTTAAAGAACTATCTAACGAAGGACTTTCCATAGTAGTATTGTTTGTAGCCATTATCTAATAAAGTACTCTTTATATACTACAAGTGTTCGTTTTATCTTATTTTCAAAAACAACTTTATAATATATGGAAGAGACACGAACAATTTTATTACCATCGCACGAAAAAAAGAAAAAGGAGAAACCAAAACGGAAAATATCTACAAAATGGGATCAACATATAGTAGAATCTACCTTGGAACAGATTATAGAGGGTTTGTCTCAAATAGCAAATAATACAGCAGATGAACTGGAAACCGACCCAGACAGTGCGACTATAATAAAAGAGTTATACAAACAATGTTCTTACAAACGGAGTGGGTACGTGCAACAAGATAGACATAAGAAAATGGACGGGTCTCTTGTATTGAGTGTACAAGACATTGCTTCCAAGTTGGTGAATAGTAATCTCCTGTGTCACTATTGCAGTGAAACATCTACGGTCTTTTACGAAAACGTGAGAGACCCAAAACAATGGACTCTGGACCGACTGGATAACTCAATCGGGCATATAAAAGAGAATGTAGTCATTTGTTGTTTATCGTGTAATCTCCGGCGTAAGACTATGAATGAAGAAAGATATTTATTCACAAAACAGTTAAATATAAAGAAACAAGTATAAAAAACATCTTTATGAATAACGCTGTAAATGAATACAGTATTCCATGTATAGTAAAAGACGCCCTACCCCTTACGGAACATGAAAACATTTACAGCAAACTAGGACTATTTATTCATCAAAACAAAGTCCCACATATTATATTCCACGGGGGAAATGGATGTGGGAAAAAAACAATATTATATTCCTTTTTATTTAGGATTTACAATGACGATGTAAAAAAAATAAGAAAGAATGTATTGTATGTAAACTGTGCTCACGGAAAAGGAATCAAGTTTATTCGTGAAGACATAAAATTCTTTGCCAAAACCAACGTACAAGTAAATGAAAATATATTATTCAAATCGATCGTGTTATTTAATGCAGAATATTTAACAACGGACGCACAATCGGCATTACGACGTTCGATAGAACAATTTAGTCATACTACTCGATTCTTTATTGTGACAGTGAACAAAAATAAGTTATTACAACCTATTTTATCACGTTTTTGTGAAATATATATTCCAAATCCAATAATGAATGATAAAGAAATGAATTTACATGTATATCATATTGAAAAAACAATGCCAAAAGTGGAGCATACACATAACGAATGGTTCCAGCAAGAAATGTCAGATTTATTTAATTATGAATTTAACCACGATTATTTATTTGATTTAGCATCAGAATTGTATGAAAAAGGATTTAGCTGTATGGATATAATTTCATGGTTAGAAAATTGTGATTCATTATCTCCATTGAAGAAAAGTTCATTGAAATTATGTTTTAATACCATCCGTAGTGAAATCCGTTGTGAAAAATTACTTATTTTGTATATGATGGATTACGTATTTGTGCGTAAAAACAAAGATATAAAAAGTATAACTGCATTATAACATTGGATATGGACGACTTTGTGATTTCCAATTTAAATGAATCTCGCAATGAGTGGTGTAGCCGATTGGTTAGTATTTTCACGCCATTAGTAGCTGATGGTATTCGCTCTATTTTTGACGAAGCGTGGAAAATGTGTGTAACCAATGAGGAAGTAAACAAATACTTGATGACGTTTCAAAATCTGTTATCACACATTCCAAAATGGAACAATAGTATTATTGAACAAGAAAAGACCCGTATTATTGAACGCAGTGGATGTAACTATTTAGAAGATTTGGTAACGTGTGTTCATATTATTCAATTAAAAATTATGACGTGTATTCGTGTTGGAAACAAGCAAAAGAAGATTGATATTACGATTCCAAAATTAGATGTTTTTATTCACAAGGTGTATATTTTGGTTGCTCGCAAGGTTTACAGTAATGTTCACCTGTTTGAAAAGAATATTTCTCCTCTTCAGCAACAAAAGAATAATCGTGAATTAGAAATTATTATTCAAGAATGTATTATGAATACGATTCGTGAGAGCATTCCCACAGAAGAGATTATTCGTGCTTATATGGACGAGAGTATCGAACAAGAAGAAGAAGTATATATTGAGAATATTGAAGAACCAGAAGAAAAAGAAGCAATGGGTGGAAGCGAAAGTAAACCTGAAAATGAAGTGAAAACGTCTTCGCAAGTAGAATTAGAAAAGGAAGAAAAGCTGAAGGAAATCATTGACGCCCACGAAACGGAAGAGCCTCCCAAGACAGTATCCACAATTGAGAATGCAAACCCCGAAGAGAAAGTAACATCTACCACCTTGTCATTCAATGACATTGATTCCGTGTTGGATAGTATGAATTCTGTTAAGATGATTGAAGCGCCAAAAGACATCGAACATTTAGAAGAAATAAGCACAAACCGAGCGTTAGAACAAAAAATGCAAGAAGAAGAAGACGATTTTGAAAGATTAAAAGTGGATACTACACAAGACTTAAAATTAATGGATTTCGATGTATTAGAAGACCAAGCAATAAAGAATTTAGACAATGATTCGTTGGTATTAAACGATATTGATGAGTTACCTGCTGTTGCGTTTTAATAAGAAACAAATTACCACATAACAATGTATATACAATGGAAAAATTGCTATTTGTAGCCTTTTGCATTAGCGTTTTATTTTTTATTGCCAAGTTCATTGAACGCAAGTATCTACACGATGAAACCCCATTGAAATATGTATTACGCGACACCATATACGTGTTGTTTTCAAGTATGTTTATGATATTCATACTGGTATCGTTTGAAGGAAGTATTGATGGATTTATGAATGCCTTAACAGGAAAAGTAGAATTAAGTACGAATGAAACGCAGGTATTTACCGGGAACCCCGATTTTTAAGCAGGTTCCAATATAAAATTGAAAGGTTTTTTCAGTAAAATGATAAGTATTCAAATAAGTTAAAATTCTTATCATTAGATTACATATAGCCTTTTATTTTCAGAGCAATGTCCAACGATTTACGTAAAGAAATCATACCCGTGTTAGATGAATTTGCCTCTTTAATGAAGCAAAAACGTGATAACATACGCAGCCGTTCTTATGAGAAAGCCCGTGATACTCTTATTGGATTAAAACAACCGATTACCAAAGTAGAGGATTTCAAATCGGTCAAGAATATTGGTGATGCTATGTATAAAAAAATAACCGAATTCTTGAATACGGGTGAAATAGCTTCGTTAAACCGCTTACGTGAAACAGTTAGAAACATCCCTGAACCCGTATTTTCCAAGATTTATGGGGTGGGTCCAGTAAAGGAAAAACAGTTGATTGCAAGTGGTGTAAATACGATTGAAGAATTACGTAATCGCCAAGACGAATTATTAAATAATGTACAAAAGATAGGACTTAAATATTACGAAGACATATTAGAAAAAATCCCTCGTGCTGAAATTGACAGTTATAACGCATTATTCAAAAAATCATTTCAAAAAGTAAAAAAAGATATGAACGACCAATATGAAATTGTTGGAAGTTATCGTAGAGGACACCAACAATCAGGTGATATTGATGTTATCATAACGTCAGCAGACGAGTCTATGTTTACCAGATTCGTTGAAGAATTACAGAAAACAGGAATCATTACAGAAATATTATCACAAGGACCGACAAAGTGTTTGGTGGTCAGTCATTTAAATAATAAAGCAAAGGCTCGTCGCGTGGATTTCATGTATACCAGTCCGGAAGAATATCCTTTTGCAATAATGTATTTTACGGGTAGCAAAGAATTCAATGTGGTAATGCGCGCACACGCTTTATCAAAAGGGTATACGATGAACGAGCACGGAATTACTACAAAAGACAAAAAGAAAGTGAAACATGTATTTCGAAACGAAAAAGATATATTTGATTTCTTAGGATTGGTATATAGGAATCCGGAGGAACGACTTGGGGGTGATTCGATTGAGTTTGTATTAAGCAATGAAATTCTTCCTAATCCATTTCCACCATCGAGATTAGAAACGCCAAAACCCAAGAAAAAAGGAACCAAGAAACCAACAATTCAAGCAACCATAAAACAATTTCGACAGGATGGTATTGAATTCTTACAACAACAAACAGAAGAGCAGTTGGTTGAAATAATAGAAAAAACAAATAAAGCATACCGCAATAAAAAACCGCTTATTAATGACAATGAATATGATATTATTCGGGAATATGTTGAAAATAAATATCCTACGAACCCTATATTACACCAAATAGGAGCCCCAGTTGAGAAGAACAAGGTTACATTACCCTACTTTATGGGTTCAATGGACAAAATCAAACCCGATACAAATGCGCTGGATAACTGGAAAAACAAATACAAAGGTCCTTATGTATTATCGTGTAAATTGGATGGTGTAAGTGGATTATATACGGTTATAAATGGAGAAAAAAAGCTATATACGCGTGGAGATGGTAAGGTCGGACAAGATGTAAGTCATTTAATACCTCATATAAAGAGCTTACAAGATACATTAGATACAGTCGTCCGTGGTGAATTTATTATTGACCGCAATGTATTCCAAGAAAAATATGCAAACGATTTTGCAAATGCACGTAATATGGTTTCGGGAATTATGAATAGTAAAAAAATAGACAAACGCATCCAAGATTTAGATTTTGTTGCTTATGAACTCATTGAACCAGAAGTTATACCAAGTTATCAAATGAAAATGTTGTTAAAGGACAAATTCATTACCGTCCAACACGTGGTGCATTCGGATATTACGAATGAGATGTTATCTTCTTATTTGGTAGATTGGAGAACAAATTATAAATATGAAACAGATGGTGTGATTGTATCAAATGACTTGGTTTATGCGCGTAAAGAGGGAAACCCACAACACTCTTTTGCGTTCAAAATGGTTTTATCCGAACAAATTGCAGAAGCCAAGGTCGTGGATGTTATATGGAGTACAAGTAAATCTGGATATATTAAGCCAAAAGTCCGGATTGAACCAATCCAGTTAGGAGGTGTAACGATTGAATATGCTACAGGGTTTAATGGTCAATTCATTGAGTCGAATAAAATCGGTGTTGGTGCGATGATTGAAATTATTCGTAGTGGTGATGTAATTCCTTATATTAAAAGTGTTGTTTCACCCGCAAATGAACCCAAAATGCCAAGTATTCCATATGTGTGGAATGATACTCACGTTGATGTAATGGTGCAAAATGTGGAAGATGATATGGATGTGCTTGCAAAACGGGTTGAGACGTTCTTTACAGGGTTAAAAGTAGAAGGGTTATCTACTGGAAACTTAAAAAAGATTCATAACATTGGGTTTGTAACAATAGGTGATATTTTGAAAATGAAGCCAAATGACTTCAAGAAAGCCGGATTTGTCAATACGTCAGAAAAAATGTATAATAATATTCACGACAAAGTGAATAATGCAAGTCTGGTGGATATTATGGCACTTTCCAGCACATTTGGCAGAGGACTAGGAAAAAAGAAAATCCAACCCATTATGGATACTTATCCAGATATTCTTCATAGTAAGGAGAGTAATGCGGAAAAAATAGATATGCTACAACAAATCAGTGGCATAGGAAAAGAAAACGCTAAGGCATTTGTAAATAATATTGAAAAGTTCAAGATGTTCTTGTTATCTACTTCTTTGAAAGTTGAGAAAAAGGAAAAAAAGGAAAAAAAAGAAAAAAAAGAAAAAAAGGTTGATACAAACCACGTGTTTTATGAGAAAAAAATAGTTATGACCAAAGTGCGTGATGCGTCCATTATAAAACAAGTTGAAGAGAAAGGAGGTGCAATGGTAGATTCTGTAAATAAAAACGTTTGGTTAGTTATTGTGAAATCACACGAAGACCTATCCAATAAAGTAAAGAAAGCACAAGAATTGAAAATCCCTATTATGACGGTGGAAGAGTTCAAAACAAAATATATGTAAGCGTTCAATAACGATGGGTTCTGTATGTATATAATGTAAAAATTGAATTATTTTTGTTGACCTATATAGAAATATCTCCTATATTGAAGCGAAAGAATGATATCCATACAAACTTTACATAGACGTAGTAGCGGTAATCTCCGTATGAATATGAATTCAGTTCCAGTTCATATGCGACATCTATTACAATATAAACGTGTTTGTTCATATTGTAGGCGAAGTGGACACAAGGAAGAAGATTGTATATTACATAATGTAGATTCAGAAATGGATAAAGAAAATGTGTTGCCAAAAACCTCTTCCTCTTCCTCGTTATTTTACTCATCACATTATTCAACAAACAAAAAAACAATAACAAAAGAAGAAGCGACAGAATTAATTCCATCACAATTTTGGCTTTTAAATCAAGACCCAGTGAAGGTTTTCTTGAATAATAACAATATACATAACTACCGGACACAACAACAATGGAATAAAAAAATTCAATACAAAAAACCACTTATGTAAGATAATCATTTTGAAATGTATATAGGGTAACTATCAATATTCATAATCGTCTCTGGAATGGGTTCCAATACTGTTTCAAACTGTGAAAAAAATGGATGACTCAACTGGTCTGTTGGCTTATGTTGGTGAACAATACGTGCAATCATTTTATATAATTTGAATTCGGGGTATCGTTCGTCTCCATTTTTTTTGTAAAGCATATTCTTATTATTATCGTCGGATACCCACTTATGAATGATAGAACATAGGTCTCGGTGTTCTGGAATGAATTTATTGTCCATCACAAAATCAAACATAGAACATCCCAAACGGCATAAATCAAAGCTAAAATTAGGTTCAATAATTGGTTTTGATTCATCCAAAAAGGGTTTACAATTATATTGAGAATGGGCATTTCCGTCCAAATCAAAACTATCACTACAGTAAATATTGTCACGGAAATGATATATCGCACGACCAAAATCTATTAATTTAAACAATTTACCGTGGGTGGGAACCTTGTATTGCTTGTTATTATATTGATAATACAAGTAAGGTTCATTGGTAGGGATATACATTATATTGTTTGTATGTAAGTCGTTATGCGTAAATGAAAAACATTTTTGATAAGTAATTAACATCATAATAATTTGGAATAAATAAGCCATACCATTTTCTGAATTGACTTCATCGTTTTCTAAAAGCATATCAAAGGTGTTTTCACATTTTTCAATACAAATCATTTGTACGGGGAAATCCTTGATATATGCATATACTGGTCCTTCTTCACTCTCATAATCACTATCATCATCCAAACTATCACTGTCTTCATAATCTTGTATACTATCTTCTTCATCCGAACTATTATTTTCGTTAGATGATTCAGTAGAACAAGAACTATCATCCTCCCCATCCTCCCCATCCTCCCCATCCTCCCCATCCTCCCCATTTTCACCATCCTCCCCATTTTCACCATCCTCCCCATTTTCACCATCCTCCCCATCATCGGTAGAAATACTATTTTTTCTATATACTTCTTCCAATCCATCAACTGGGGGTTGTTCTATGTCAACGACAATATCCATAGGGTCTAATATATCAAAATCCATTTCGGTATTTTGAACTGAGGAACCCATTTTTATTTTCGTTCTATGATTACGTGTTCCATCCGATATTACTTTATTAATATGGTCATGATTTATATAAAATAACTTTCCAAGGTTGTTATGAAAAAATTCATAATCAGTTAAATAATCAATGTCATCTTCAATATCCACTTTAAAATAATCTTGTATTCCCAGGAAAGAGCCATAAAAATCTAATCCGTGTTGAAATCCGTGATGATGTTTCATCATGTTGGTTAAGTAGCAAAAAAATCCATCAACATAAGATGAGTTATTTGGGTCTTTTAGCTTTTTATGCAGTTGTTTGCTGTCATCATTCGAAACACTGTCTGGATACGGCAAATTCCTTAGAAAATCATTTTGTTTATCGTATTTTCCAATCATATAATGCAATGGGTCAAGTAAAGGGGAATACTTGATAAACACCGGTTTTTCCATACCCTTTTCCGTCCCTTCTGACAAGATATACACTTTATTTTCAGAATACAAATGGTATTTATGGTTTAGCGACTTATTATAAGGATTACAAGATACATCATTTAATACATCATATAATGGGTTATAAAACTGTAATTGGTGTATTTGATTCATAGAGGAATCACAAGAAATAATATCTTGTATCTCATTTTCCGTTTTCATAATAGGCAATACATTATTAGCCTCTAAACACGCTACAAATAGTGTATTCAATTGTTCACTCATAACGAAGTATTAATTATATTCCTAAATATATTTAAATTATATTAATCAAACTCACTTTTCAACTAATGAATACAGCGTTTATATGTAAGAAATAATGTATCAAAATAAGATATTACTGAAATGTCTTTAGAATTGAAAAAGTTTAATATGAAGGAGATTACATTTAAGCCCAATGAAAACAAGGGTCCGGTTATTGTCATGATTGGACGACGTGATACAGGTAAATCGTTTTTAGTGCGTGATTTATTGTATTATCATCAAGATATTCCCATCGGTACTGTTATATCAGGAACAGAAGCAGGAAATGGATTTTATTCAGAGCACGTCCCCAAATTATTTATTCACGAAGAATACAATACAGTATTAATTGAAAATATATTGCGGCGTCAAAAAACAGCATTAAAACAAATGAACAAGGAAATTGCTACGTATAAGAGAACAAAAATAGACCCACGGGCATTTGTCATTTTAGATGATTGTTTATATGACCAATCGTGGACACGTGATAAGATGATGAGACTGCTTTTTATGAATGGGCGTCATTGGAAAATTATGTTGATTATTACAATGCAGTATCCCTTGGGTATTCCACCCAACTTACGTACAAACATAGATTATGTCTTTATATTGCGAGAACCATACCTAACAAACCGTAAGCGTATATGGGAGAACTATGCGAGTATGTTTCCCACATTGGAGTCTTTTTGTTCTGTAATGGATCAAACAACAGAGAATTATGAATGTTTAGTCATTAACAACAATGCAAAATCGAACAAGCTAAATGAACAAATTTTCTGGTACAAAGCAGATAATCACCCCCAATTTAGGTTGGGGTCAAAAGAATTCTGGGAAATATCTAAAAATATGGGGTCAGATGATGAGGATGAAGCATATGACCCAAGCAAGAGCAAAAAAAAGAATGCGCCTTCTATAAATGTAAAGAAATCCAAATGGTAATGGATTATTCGTGGTTATTTATCACGTATTATCTTTTTCTTCTTCGCTACCTTGATTACTATTATCACTTTCCACTATTTCACCTTCCTCAACAGTTCGTTGTCTTCGTAGTCTGAGAATAGTTCTTTCTTCATTAACTCTTGGTGGTGTAGAGAATGAACCTGTTGTAGGAATGTTCATAACTGGGACAGTAGAACCTCCCCATATAGTATTCGCGGCTGCTACGTTTATTGTATTATTTATTAGAACATCACTATCGTTGTATGGATGTTGTAGATTGGCGTTTTGTATCATTTGATTAATGAAAGAATCCACACTTGTCATGAATATGTCGCGGTTATTATTATTTTGATTTTCATTCGACTCTTCATTATAACGTGGTAAATTAGTAGATGGTTCACTATCATCCTCGTCATCCACGAACCTGCGATGTCGATGGTCTGCGTATACAACTTGATCATCGTAAGGAAATTCTTCAAAATGGACGAAGCTGTTATTTTCGTGGCTTGTTGTAAATCCATCCAGTACATTATTATAATGGAAAGGTGTCCGTTTAATATTTGTAGTATGCTCGTATTTCTTTGGAGCTGGTTTACATAGAAAGTTTCCTTCTGCAATTTCTTTGAGAAAAGCTTCTGGGTCTTGTGGAGCAAAGACATTGGTTGCTTTTCGAGAACGTTTCCCATATTTTGGATTCTCACGAAGAATCTTCTTCAAACGAAATTTTAATTCTTGTAAGGAACGGTGTTTTGTAAACTCGTCCGTCGAATATTCAGACAAATAATACAACTTTAAATAAGGTTTTAGGTCCATATACATATCATCATTCCTAGGAAATTGTATGTCTCCATTTGTCGTGTCATACATATAATTCACCATTTCTTTTACTTGATGAATGACTTGTTTTCTAGTATATAGGCTATCATATTTGTCTTTTATATATTGTTGGTTCATATTGCTGTAATAATTATTGTGAAACAGTTTCAAGTTAAACCCATTATTGTAATAATAGGAGACAAGAGGGTCTATTTGTTGGGTGCTATAAAGCATTTGATTGTATATATTTATTAATTGTGCCTTTGAAAATGGGATATTACTATATGGATTTTTACAAGGTAATGGAACAGCTGTATCAAATTCATCGTGGTTGCATAAAGCAGACTTGATTAATTTATTCATTTCATAATTACGAAACAAGTATTTACTTTTTCCGTGGAATACAATGATAACATTGCGCATAGTGCTATCAATAGGTGTTAGCAATGTATCGTGGTCGTTTCGGAAGGTTGCTTTATGAAATAGATACAAGTACTGTAAGCGTGCCAGGCTACTATACTTTTTTTGGGCTTTTGAAAAGCAAGACAAGAAATCGTCCTTTATGGTTTGAGAAATAAAGATATTTTCGTTACATTTTTTTATTAAGTTGAATTTGTAATACTTGTTATATACAGTATTTATATCATTGAGCAATCGAATAAAATGACCGGCATATTCGCTTTTTTCTATTTCTTTTTTTAATAAAACGTAAAACATATTCCATTTTGATTCATCAATCACAGGAGTTGGGTTTTTCAGCCCGCGTTTTATTCGTTTTACTTGTTTATTTCTGCGTTTTTCATTCCTTTTTTTAGCCTGGATAGCCAGGTTCTGTCGAATAAGTTGAAAGCGGATGGTGTTCATAATGTATTCTTTAAAGGTTGTGTTATATTGATAAATACCATTCGTTTATATATCAATTTTTACTGTATTTTGTTATACAACTCGTATTACTCTTCCTTTTCATTAGAAGATTCTTCTCGTGCCTTTACTTCTTCCAATAAGAGTTCGTTTTGTAATTGGGCGGACTCTGTGGTGCTTACTTCACGATCTTCAAAATTTACATTTTCTTGAACACCTTGTAAGTTCCCTTCTTCATCAATGGTTTGTGTAAGAACATTACCGCTGGATTTAGCCTTTTCGATGTTCTCCATAATCGCTTTGCGTTTCGTTTCGCGAACACGCTCTTCAAACTCTTTCTTTGCTTGTTCTTCGTTTTGCATCTTCTCCTTGTGTAATGCATTCAATTCCTCTTCCATATGCTCTACACGTCCCGTTTTGTATGCATCTGGATCCCACGGAATCCAGGTACCAACTGGTCCCACGTAAATATCGTGATTTGGGTCGCGCTCACGAAGGGATTTACAGCGGTCTTCGGCTTCTTCTTGTGTATTATAAGCACCACGCACCTTTAACCCACGAACCGATGTTTGGAAAGAATGTTCGCGATTGAATTTTTCATTCATTTTTTCTTCCTGTTTATCCAAAAAGTTTTTATAATCATCTTCAATACCACTCTTCTTTAATTTAGAAGATTCCTCTTTAATAAAGTCATTGAAATCATCAATAAGCCCTTCTACTTTCAAGTTATATTTGTATGCAATAAAATGGATGAAGTCAAAATAACGTTCCATAGATTTAGAAAAATCCCAGTTCTTGATAAATTGGTCAAACAAGTACACCTCGCGTTTCTTCAAAATTTTTTCAGGGGAAACAAACGACATACAAACAAACTTTTGTCCTGCAATAGCGGGGTCTTCGTCACACAAATCAATATATTTAGGATTAGTGGAACCATCTTCTAATGTTTTCTTTTCGAAGGAAGACATCTTATAATGGAACTAATTAATATGTATTTAAGTAATTTTGATATATTGTTATTTTATTTTCGTAATGTATAGTATAGGAATGGATTTGACTGAACTTGTAAAACGCGCTATTAAATACCTTATTGAAGGTTTGGTTGTAGCTTTGGCTGCTTTCGCTATCCCTAAGAACCAACCTAATCTTGAGGAAGTTATTGTTATTGCATTGACCGCTGCTGCTACTTTCGCTGTATTGGATGTTTTCATCCCATCTATGGGACAATCCGCAAGAGGAGGTGCTGGTTTCGGTATCGGTGCTAACCTAATTGGTGGTCTTAAATTGGCTGCCTAAGCTTTAGGTGTAATTATACAAGCTAACATTTTGAAATAATAATGTGTATGTACGCATTATTATTTTCACCCTCACGTTCAAGCATCATAATATGGATTATCGTGAATGGTCATACCGCAATATTCTCTTGGCTTGTCTTTATAGTCAACTGGGTTATGTAATCCGGCTTCCTTTGCATTTTCCAATAAAAATTTGAAATTTTGCCAGAACTCTGATTTATGACCGACTGATTTAGTCATAATATGTGCTAATTCGTGAATTGCTACAAAACACAATGTATCCTTATCTATCAAGTTGTTATCATCGTGTTTCTTTTTATTCAAACAAAACGCAATTTTCTCGCCTTTATTTTCACTGTATGCCGTATAACTACTTGTAGGTAATGTTTCCCGAATTTTACGAGGATTGAATTTCTCCACCAAACGCTTTACACAATCTTTTTCCGGGTGTCTTTCTTTCATATACACTACTAATTTTTCACAAACAGTTGTTACTTCTGCTAATAAATCTACTGCGTCTTCTACCCGTTCTCGCTCACGAACACAATACTTGTTTCCATCCACTGTTGATACGATACATTTCAATTGAAATGCCTCACTGTAATCGTTATATATGTAATAACTAATAATCAACACTAATATAATTACTAACGTTCCTAAAAGGTCTTGGGAAAATTTCATTTACTTATATTAAAGTGCTATTTTTTCAGCTTCAAACATATTGTAAGAAAATACAATATGTTCTAATTATTCAGTTATGTATTGGTCTATATTCATTTATCGTTCACCTAATTCAAGAGGAGTTCTTGCCATATCAGGCTCAATGGTACTGTTCATCCAAGGACCAATATCTTTCTTGGAGATTACAGGATCAGAACGAAGTTGAAGATTAGCGTTTCTCAAGGTTTGTCCAACAGTGTCCAAACCAATGTGGTATCCAGCTTGTAGTAAATCAGGGGTCATAACACTGTCAGCGTTAGCAGCGTTTGGGTTTAATTCAGCAAATTTGCTGTTCTCGTCAGAAGGAAGCAAGTCGCTAGGAGCAGCAACAGCTTGCTGCTTGTATCCCTCAACAGGAGCAGGAGCAGCAGCTACAGGAGCTCCTTGCATTTCCTTTTTCTCTTCTTTCTTTGGCTCTGCATTGCCAGTCTCCATAGCATCGCGAACCATCTTTTTTGCGTCAGTATAGTAACCAAGACCAATGATCAAAACAATGATAACAACAACAATTAATACTCTTTCCATGGTGAAAAATTTGGATAAAGCGCTACGAATATTTTTTAGCATTTCCTTATATATAAACGAGGGACAAAATTTTTTCAAAGTTTTTCTAAAATCTCATATTCTTCATCGCTTTCGTTTGATTCTTCATCAGAACTATCCTCATCACTATCATCTAAATTATATTTTTGCTTAATCTCTTTTGCTTCTAAATATGCCGATAATGCCATATCCTTCAACATCTTGGCTCTTCGTTTTGCATCTCCATACATTTCGTAATATAGTTCCCCTTTCTCTTTCAATTGTAATGGTTGTTGTGTTTCAATGCTCGATGCAAAATCCTCTACCTCCTCCAATCCATATGAATTAGACGTTTTTTCTAAACTTGTATCTTCTTCTAAATCATTTTGTAGTTGGTCATTCTTTTCTAAATCATCTGTGGTTATATTCAACTCCATCAATTCTGGTTCAGGAGTTTGTTCGTTCGTTAATAATAAAGGGACATCTCCGTTTTCTTCTAAAATTGGTTGCTGTTCTTGCGAATTATTTGTATCCGGGTCAGAATGGTTGTCTTCCACGAATACATCTTGCGGTTCTTCTATTTGTTGAATCATTTCTTCCCCTAAACTCTGTGGGGTTGTAGTACTCACACTATCCTCAATAGAAGACGACTCTGTTGGCTTAGATGACCTGAAAATACACTGGTTAAATATTTCATCCGGCTTCATTGACATCATTTGCTTTGCTTCAATCTCTAACTGGAAACTACGTGGAGAGCATTTAATACCCTTAAACTCCAATACACTTAGCAATAGTGTATTCTCATTAATAGAATCATAAGACACTTCTACTTCATCCTCGTTATAGATCTTCATTACTGGCTTACCCATTGCGCTTGCTATTGGCACTCGCAAAATGTAAAACTTTCCCGACTTGAATACTCTTATCGGAGATACAAAATAAGTTTCTATTTCTTCTTTCTCCATCTCTTCTTCAAACCATTCTGACCGATTGGTATATAAATAATCAATGCTAAACGTTTCCAATGCTTCTATCCACGTTATGAAATCTTCATTATCACTTGTTAGCAAGAAATCAATAAAGTATTTTTTGCCTACATTTATGATACCCTGTTTGCTTTTACACTTCGGCAATTGTATGTAAATTGGGTGGTCTTGAATAGTATACTTAATAAAATAATTATTACTTGAAACCAATGTTGGCTTGCCACCTTTTAAATTAGCAAAGGGAAACTCTTTGAAATCATCCGAAGAACTGTATATTGTCTTGCTTGCCATAACGTATATTTTCTATATTATGTTATTTATTTGATTCCTTTTCAAACGAATTACTTTATTTACAATAGTATTTTTTGTATGCGGTCTCGTTTATTATTTAAGAAAATTATACTATACCATAATAGCAGTGTATGGGATTAGGTGGAAATAGTTATTTTGATTTTCTAAAACAAGATGATGTTAAAAAAGACATACGAGAACTACTTAGTCCATTAGTAAATATTATTTATAATGAATTATACGTGTATATTTGGAGCATCTGCTTTTTCCAAATTCTTTTATTTATATTGGTATTAACTAACTTAATTATGCTATTACGCGTGTTCTCTTATATACGACGGAACACTATAACAAAGTTATAACTAATTTTTTTATTTGTATAATTCTTTTTACTAAAATGTATAGGTATTTAGTAAAATATGAGTTCAAATGAAAATACAATCGTTCCCTATCAACCCCCCACAGATTTAATAGAAAATATACAAAAATGGGTTTTGCTTGATAGTAAATTAAAAGAAATCAACGAAAAAACAAAGAAAATGCGTGATATGAAGAATGAGTTAGCGGGACATATTACTCATTACATGAAGGATAATAACCTGAAAAACCATATTGAGATTAGCGACGGTCAACTACGTATGCACGAAAAAAAAGAATATACTTGTTTGTCATTTGGGTTTATTGAAAAATGTTTAAAAGAAATTATTAATGATGAAAAACAAATCGAGTTTATTATTCAATACTTGAAAAGCAAACGTGAAACGACATTCTCTACTGAAATAAAGCGAACCTATAAATGAATTTAGATGTATTTACATATGAAAATGTATAGTCTAATTGTATACTATGACCGGTCATCTTCAACAACACATATGGAATGATAAAAATCATATGGGCGGTACGCCTATGCATATAAATAAAAACATTGTTTCACCTACCGGGTTATATGTTATTGCTGTTGAACCCACTCATTGCCAAAACGAACTATTACCCCAAATAGAAGTAAGAAGTGTTACACAAGATGACATTCAATTCGATATACTTGACCCTATTGAAAAAAAATATATACAAAAAAAAGAGAAATCCAGTTCCAATCATTCTAACTCAAAAAAAGCTAAAAAAGCTAAAAAAGCTAAAAAAGTTAAGAGTTCTAAGAGTTCTAAAAAAGCAAAGGGTTCCAAGAAAAAACAATAAACGTACTATACTCTTTATTGTTTTTGTTTTCGTTTTCGCTTAATATTTGGACCAAATGGTTTTATTAAATGAATTCACTAACAGTTTGTCTTTATCCTTCTTCCAGTTTTCAATCTTCTTATCCATTTCTTTATCTTCAGGCGACTTTGGATATGGGGTTGCTTTATTCGCTTGCATACGGTTCAAATCACTTTCACTTCCGTCTGGTTTCACACCATAACAGTTTACACCAAACTTTAAGTAAGGATTTTTGAAATAACCACCGTTTATTCCGGGTCTTCCGCAATCGTGTTTATGTTGTGGGAAATCTTGCAATTTTTTCCAACTGCTCTTTTGGGTGGGAAACAATGCCATCTGTCCTTGCGTCCAACCATAATTACACCATTCACCACCATTATTATAAGCATTTTCTACTTGGTCGAATGTTGCTAATTCTGCATCAAATACACTACATACCGCCTGTGCATCTTTGTAAGTATAATTATTGTTTCCTATGTTGAATACCTCCTTTGCTGGTCCTGCTTTTGGCTTACTATCGGTATCTTCTTTCTTTTCATTTGATAATTCCGCGCTAACATCGGTTATAATGTTCATTAAATCCACACCTAACACGTATTTAAAAAATAGCACAAATCCTGTTACAACAATAAGACCTACCATGATTCCTTCCAAAATACGAATACTAATCGGTTTATCTTCTTTTGTCATTGGAATACCAAACACATACACCAACAAATAAAGACCTAATAAGATTAATATATTGCTAATAAAGCTATAATCATTATCTAAATACTCAATAAAATCATCTGTTTGGGATTTCCAATAAGGTTCTGTAAAAATTACATTTCGGTTCTGTAAGAAAAAGGCTAATATTGCAATAATAATTAGACCAAATACAATGAAATCTACCATTCGGGTATCAATCGAAGCACCCGATTTCCCTTTCCTCATATAAATATAGGTAAATCCAAATACAATAATGAAAATACCCAAATATACTCCATTCTGTAATGTAAAGATGTCCGCAACTAATTGGTCTTCACGGGATAACGCATTGGTTTCCTTTTGGGCTTCATCAGGTAAATTATCTACATTGGTTTCATTTACAATATTTGTTGTTTCCTTTTCAATATTATTATCCATTATATATATATTACTCATTTTTTTTACGGTAAAATAAACAGTATGCTAAACTACTTGTTAGTGCCAGAACGTTTCCTACTTCTTGAATTCGTTCGTCATTAATATGATACCATTTCATATCACTATGTTTAATAAACACCGTATAATGTCCATCATTCAATCCGCCCATATGATTCACAACAGCAAACAATTCATATTGATACTGTTCTGGATTATCTCCTTCCACATAAGGCGACATATCCAAATTATTCACTGGAAAATTCACCTCATTTGTTAATTTTGTACTACCATCTAAACTAAATCTATTCAAGTTAATACATAATATACTTGGCAAACACCAATACGATTTTATCAATTGTACGTCCTCTTTTTGTTTTGTTTTTTCATTATACCACGCATTCTCCCCTTCTAACTTTTCCGGCTGTAACCCCCATTGAATGCATTCGTGTAATTCATCAAACGGGTCATTGTTGTAATTCACAATCGGCAATGACATCCAAAAACACATTTCTGGACGCAACGACTCCACTATCATTTTCTCTGAAACTATCTTGGTTAGCTGAATGCCATAAAACAAATCCACTAATTCCGAATATTCCTTTTCATTCACCTTTTTCTTCATTGATAAGCACGCCAACTTTATCTTGTCAAAGGCTGTTTTCGGTTCATCATATTGCAAACGGTAGATGACTTCGCGAGATACGCTTTTGTGAATACATTCGATTATAAATGTAAAAAATTCCGGCGTATCATTTTGCTCAATCCCACTAAACATCTCATACATAGGATTCTTTTTCGCCATTTCACGCATGTTGTGTAGGAACTGGTTTGGACGCATGATACCTTCATTACAACACATTATATCACGCAGTTCTTTCCATTGGTTTGTTATAATTGTCTCTACTGCATCTTCTTTTATACGATTTGTAAAGTTCTTTTGTTCCAATAACCAGTTCAGTTCTGGTATTCGTAATAATACTTGCAAACAACTGTTAATGTAACACGTATTTCCCATGTTTTGTAATCCCATTATGGTTTTCGGTATTATCTTTTCATTTGAAACATCCATCTTTATGTACTATCGTTATTCTATTTACACAAGTAGTCTTTACATCTTTTATTAGAACAACTTAAATATTTTCTATGTCTCTATATATCAGCATATGGAACAAAATAATAACAACAATACAAATAGCGACTATGATGATATTATAAATAATTTATTGAATAATTTCTCCAACCAAGTAAATAATTTAAGCAATAATATAGCCAATACTACCCGTTCCAATAATTTAACCCAAACAGATACTTTATTTGAAAGTGTTTTAAATAGTCGCACGAATGGCAACCGTGATATTCGCGCTACTGTAAATGAAACAACACCATTACGTGCCACCCGAAACCCGAACCGTCCATTGTCTTTCACCCTTTCTGGAACTCCTACCACCCCTACTACTCCTACTCCTACACACCACCAAGAAACCATACCCCAACTACCAGAGATGTTTTCACATAATGAAAGGTATACGTTGTTATTGAATGTTATTCAAACGACTCGTGTTGTCATACAAAATTACAGCAATCAAATGCGCGATTACCAAACGAATGTTACAAATACCTTACAAAACTTAAACCTTATGTACCAAGACATTTATCGAGATAATCAACCGAATCCACTACAACGTGAACGTACTACTAACAATCAGTTCCGAACCCCATTTGCCTCCAATGAAAATAGAAATAATGAATCGAACATTATACGACGCCGCCGTCCTCCTACTACGTGGAATGACGTCCTTACAAACCATTTTCAAAATCTTGGTGTAAACTTGGGAAATGAAATCTTTTCATTACGACCGAACAATAACAATCAAGATGACCTGTGGTTAGCCAATCTACTATTACGTATGGGTCAAACCCAGGAAAATGTTATTGTTGCACCCACCTCCCAGCAAATTGAAGATGCCACCGAAGATATTTTATTCAATGAAGAAAACTACGACTTGATTAATGAGACCCGCTGTCCTATTACATTAGAAGACTTTCAAGAGAACCAAACATTGGTTCGTATTCGTAGATGCGGACACGTCTTTTCACAAGACCCCTTCCGCAACTGGTTTCGCCAAAGTGTACGATGTCCTGTTTGTCGACACGATATTCGCGATAATATACCCGTTCGCGAAAGCATCCCATCCACTACCAACAATACACCATCTTCGACTACTGGATATAACGACACACCATCCAGTCCAGTCGCTATGCAACGCATGAATTCATCGGATTCCATGCGTAGCAATATTTCAGATGTTTCGGATAATCAAACCTCTGCCGAATTTAATTACATTATGTTGTTCCCAAGCAATAATACGTTCCGAAATAATCAAAATGACCCCTCTAATAATGTATAGTGTAGTTCAAAATTCCCAGTCATCCAATAAACCCCCCTTCTTCATACAAGGTGCTTCCACTTTGTATGTAGTTTCCGTGTTGCTTGTTTTACGTTCAAAATCAAATAAAAAAGAATATTTTTCCATTAGGTCTTCTTTATATAATAAACTATACGACGCATCTTGTAATTGTTCGATCAGATGCTTCCGCAAAATATTGCGTTTGTGTTCGTACAATAAAGCTTCGTCCATTTTTTCATATTTTTCTTCTTCCTCACCGCAGTATCGTGTATCATAACCGTTGCTGTATATAGAACCTCCTTCGTGTAATGTTGCAAATAATTGCCCTATCTGGTTTGACACTTGTAATTCATCATGAACTCCACGACCAGAGTCCATTGTAATAAAACTCGGGCGGCTATAAAAATAGTGGGCACTTCCAATCCACATATAATATAATAATCGAAACATCATTGTTATATTAGTATCAAAATTACTGTTTATGTAAGTTATTATCTTTTTTCGTTTTACTTCTTCATTCCCATTTTGGCAAAGCATTCATCCATTGTTTGAATCTTATGCTTACGATTATATATCAATCGCAACGTCTTATCAAATAGCAACGCCTTTACTTTTACATTCGTCATCTTTTCACGCTTCTTCATAAACACCTCCAAATCATCACCACAATCCTTTCCCAACTTTTCTACATCCTTCTCAAACGTTTTAATAGCACTTTTCTTGTTTTGTAGCATCCATATTTCTTTCACAGCTAGTCCAAATAATTGTTGTAAAGGCTTCATTAGCTGATTTGTAATGTAATGATTGAAATCTATTTGTACATTGTTTTCAATAATATAAGAAGGAATCTCTATTTTCTCACCCATCAATGCACCTGGTTTATCATTTACAACAAACACAAATTTTATACGATCGCCCGGCTTGGGTTTATTACCCGGATCACGCAACCCAATTCTATCAGCCAACACCTTGTGTCCTATTTGTAGCGGATTCTTGTAATCACTACGCAATGCCTTTGTAATTGTTAATTTATCCATAGACACCTTACCATCTGCCAAATTCATTAAAGACTCTTGTAAATAATTGATTGCCGCAGCTATACTGTTTTCCTTCATCAAAATTGTCAATATACCTCCATATACATCCTTCAAATAATCACAAGAATCACGACGTTTTAATGATAATCCCATATACTTCATACTTCCTTTATGCGGGTCTTCTTCATATAACATACCCACATATCGCTTCTTTGACAATAAGATGAACGGCATAAACGTTTTTTCATATTCCAAATCCATTGGTGGTTTCAAATACTCGGATGATAAAGCACCCGCTTCTTGCGCTAATATAATGGTTAGTTCCAATGCTTTTTGACCCACTATTTTCTCTCCTTCTGGTGTTTCCAGATTAAAGGTAAAGAATACCGAATCCGTGTCTCCATACACATATTCCGCTTTTGTTCGAACCGTTCCATAATCAGGGACATTAATTAACATATTTCCATATACCTTTTCAATAATCAAACGCGCATAAATAATCATCATTCTTCCCGTTGCGGTTGTCGATGCTGCTACATCTTGCTCATAAAAGGTAGATGTGCGAGCACCACATTGACCATACAACGAATTCGCTGTTACTTTGTATCCCAGTTGTCGCTTATCCAAAATATTTTGCATAAAGGGATCACTCTCCGTCTTTATTCGTTTTCGCGTGTCTTTACGCGCCTTCAATAACTCTGTCAATATAGAAGGCATAATGGATAACTGGTTCTCGGGAAGTTGCGCCCACCGACATTTCTTTTTCCCCACCTTCACCTTTTCTTTTGTACCAGCTGATCCGGGTTTCGGTAAATATTCATATGTGTCGAACTCGATGTCAATGTATTCATAACCCGGCAAATTATCATAAATGAACTCCCCCTTTTCATTTCGCACACCTTGCGTTTTGTGTTCTAACAAGTTGCCTTCCAAATCGTATTCTATCGACCATACTTTACTATCGTGCGAATAATTTTGACTAATCATAGAAGATGGATATAATGAAGAATAATCTACACAAGCAACCGGATTGTCCATATAAATCGAACATTTGGGGGGCAATACAATCGCACCTTCATATCCTTCTTCTTTCTTCGGTTTTTCCAAATCCGGCATTAATGTATCCTTCTCCATACACTTCTTGGCTACAAAACTGGTTAGTTTTATTCCTTGACCACGGAAGATCAAGAAATTCACTGGAACACTACAAATATTAGACATTTCTGTATAACCCGTTATAACATCGATCTTATTCATCAAGTGATGCACCAAGTTACAATCTTGAATACAATATTTCGCTACAATAGCCTTGTCTTCATTTGAGCCATTTGCTAACCGAAATATATCTTGTGGGGATAAATCATCCTTTGCCATACCCCATTTCAATTTCTTTTTCTGATCCAATATGTGATGTCCGGAAATTGTAATTACATTGTATTTTTTTCCATCCTTTTCTACACCTTTTTCTATATTTCGCACAACAAACTTTTCACCATTATTATAATAATCTGTTGTAAAACTCGTTATTTCAATGTGAATGTAATCTCCTTTATTCAATCCCATCAAATTACTACTATACAGTTTGGTTATTTCTTGCTCTCCATCATAATCACATTCCAAGTCTTTAATACTATCGCTAATAAATTGACCCGCTACATCATCCAGTTTGTAAGAAGACAAATTATAATCCCGCCGGAAATAAGAATACATATCTATTTGTAAACGACCCAGCATATTGTAATAACGCAAATCATATTCCCCACTTGCAATTTGGATCTTCGTATTCATAATATCAAATCCTGGATTCATATGATTCTGCTCACGAACAGATACGTGGTCTTTAATACGGGAACACTGTAAGAACTCACTCGCACAATTGTTCTCTTGTGCGCGACGAAACATAAACTCATAATCAAAACCAAATATATTGTATCCAATGATTATATCTGGATCTTCACGTTGGATTAGTCTCGTCCATCGCAATAATAAGTCCTTTTCTGTGTCCGCACATTCTATTTCACAATTGTCTACTTTTCCACAATCACCCAACACCAAACAATGCTGGAAATTACATTCTTTTTCTCCATAATTCATAAATGTAGAACCAATAAAGGTCACTTTATCTCCTTCCAATGTGGGAAACCGTGCCGATAATAATTCATTCAACGTATCAATGTTTTCTTGACGACTATATTTATCATCTAATAAGAACTGTAATAACAACGTCTTTTTTGCTACTTTCACCTTTGGCTTCTTCTTGAATAAATTGAAACGGCTTCCTCCTTCTTCTACTACTTGGTGCTGTTGTTGTGGTTCATCCATTACAACACCCCCGGCGTCATCATCATCGTTTGATTTTGCCAATTGTGATGCTTGTTCGAATATGTTGTCTGTCATCATCAACTGCTCTACCAAAGGATTTGTCGTTGCCAACATATCAATCAGCGGTTGGTCGGTTATACTGTTTATCAATTCTTCTACTTTTTCTTTCGTTGGCATCTTCTTTGGATACACCACATCTATTTGCTCTCCATATTTATTCATTGAAAATGCCTTCAATACACATTTTGTAAATATTTTCTTTGCTTGTCCTACATCTATATTCACTTTACGTTGCTGAATAAATACATCTGCTATATTTGTTGCCAAGCGTTTGTATGTTTTACGTGGTAATGGAAAATCACCATGACTACTACTGGCTTCAATATCAAAACTACATATCTTATATGGAACACGCGTTTCTTTCATTGGGTCTGGACGAATCGCTTCCACTGGCGCGGTACATTCAACAGTACAACTACTTTTTTTCTCATCCTCGCCATAAATAAGAACCTGTTTCTTGTTCATTGTAATCCATCCAGTTGGACTGATTTTATTTACATGAAAATACCGTAATAGGGGTGGAATATTGGATTCATATAGTTCTATTTCATGGTTTCTAAACATAAGATTGATTCGCCTACGCACCCTATCTGGCTTTTTATTCGTTTTTTTCTCTTTTTCCTCTTTTTCCTTAACTGGATTCTTTTCTTTTGTATCCTTAGATTGCTGCTTTGTATTCACATCAACATACTGAAACCATAAATTCTTTAAACGATTATATGCCAATACACTATCGAACTGGAACTTGACGAACTTAAATTGCTTACCTCCGGTAAATCCATACAATTGTTTCTGTTTCACGATTTCATATTCCAGTTGAGGGTATAATGCACCCATACCCGGTTTAATATCTTTATATATCCACTCATTTACCGTGTTGCTATTCCAATCATCGTGTATCTTAACATAAAAGAACGGTTTAAAATTTTCTACATTCGCACATAACGTTTCACCTTTTTCATTAATACCAAACATACGAATCATAAACTTCTTGTCTTCCAAATTATCATCACTATCAAATACATTATAGTCTAATAGACGGAATGACAATTCGTCGCTTACACGCTCTTCTTTTGATGGGGCTTGTACTCCGGATTCTTTATTCATAGCAATTACATTTTCAGGTGGCTTCACTTTTTTTAGTTTCTTTTTTGGGGCCTTTTTAAGCGGAACAGGGTCTTCGCTATTCTCTTTCCTTTTAATCACTTTCTTTTTAGGTGTGGTCGCCTTCTTTTTTGATTTTACTTCTTTTGATGAATTACTCATTGTTTACTAGAATGAAGTTGTTTATAAATAATTTTACGTATCAATTTTATGTAAAATTAGTAAAATACACTCTTACTTCTCGACCTTGAACGGCCTCCTTTTCCTTTCTTCTGTTTCTTCTGTTTCTTCTGTTGTTCTTTAAGGAACCCACCTACCTTCTTGGTGCCCTTCTTCTTAGTACCTTTCTTCTTGGGTGCTTTCTTCTTTGTAGCCTTCTTCTTGGTTGCCTTCTTTTTCCCGACTGGAAATAACTTCTTTACCCAAGAAATGAATCCAGCTTTCTTTCGCTCACCTCCATAATATTCCGGTTCTTTTCCAGGCTTGAACGCATAAATTGTAGGAAATCCATTGTTGTGTGCTCCGTGAGAATGCAACATATCTTGATATTCTGGTAATTCGTTACTCTCTATCTTGATTACTTTTACATTTTGTTCCATTTCATCCGTAGCATCATTCCATTCTGGTTCCATTACTTGACAGTGAGGACACCAATTTGCGTATAGTAATACTACACACGGTTCATTATGGTTCATTGATTGTGGTACAGATGTATTATGATTATCGTTAATGAATTGCATTATATATTATCAATAGATATTTTCACAATACTATATATAAACACATACAATGACTAAACTAAGATTCGCATTTATATTGTTCCTCATTATTGTATTTTTAATTGGTGTATATATTGTTTTGAACACGAAACACGATTTCAATAAACCTTTGTACGAACCGATTACAAGTTGTCCTACTATGTTATTGCAACGCGGAAATACATTATTAATGTATAACGCAAATGAACCCGAGAATCCTAATGTAAATCCTATGGTATTTTATAGTTTAGACGAATATATTCAGTATTACAACGAACAAAAACAACAAGGAAACGATTGTCCTGTATTGTATTTACAACAAGAATACGACGCACAAAACAAACCCGTTTACCGTGTTCGTCCAAGTCCATTTGAATTAGATGGCGGGGTTTCGAACGAGCAACAAAACCAAATGTTTATTTCTTTGGAAGACTATGCGGACGCTTCACGAGACCAACCTCCTTATAATGCTGATAATTTTCCTGGGTTTGACCCATATGGACTCTATGTAGGTGTCTATACTGAATTAGATGCTATTCATCATTCCACAGAAACAGACCCCATTAGTGATAACTCAATGGATCCTAATTGGGGAGGTGTAACGCATACCAGAAAATCGGTTGAAGCTGGTAAATACGATGGTAATATTGTCACTCGTCCTGTTCTTTCCACTCCTCAGACTTCCTTTTACCCTTCTTTACCAAGCAACTTTCAGCCCCCTGTTGACGTTCTCTAAATAATTCGGTTATATAACTTTTGTTTTGTTCTAACATTCGTAGAAAACGCGTTGGTGTAGGCGTTCGCGATAATGGTTCATTCAATGGTTTGTCTTTCGAACGTCTCCTATATACTATTTTATTTGATAATGTAATATTTTCACTTTCATTACCAAAATCACTCGACCCTGATGAAGATGCCGAACTCGATAATAATGACGAAAGAGAACAAGCACTACCACTACTGCTCCTTCTTCGTATAGATTTCGATGATAGATTCATTCTACTTGTAGGTATACATATAAGATATTGTTTTTTTATGTCTATATTGTAAATTATCACCATACCATTACAGTTGTAAAAACGCTCGAATGTTTTGCGTGCAATTCTTCCCCAATTTCCGCTTTTTACCATTGGATTCCAACATTATTTCATCCAATAGCGTTGGGTTTTCATTTATTTTATGAATCATATCTGGAAACGAATCAAAATATTTCATAATACCTATTGCTGTATTGCTACTAATACCCGGTATCTGCGAAAGCATTATTTCTCCAATATTTTCCCTACAAATATTATCCTTTTTTACTTTTTTCACCACCTGCACGTAATCAGTAGGATGAGACTGGATTTGTGGTGTATGTTCTTCTTTTCCATCTTCGGTTGTAGAAGACACAGGTTGTTGTGATTGTAAATAACTTGGTGTCAAAAAATAAGGCGGGATTTGTTTTTCCTTATTTGTATCCATCTTGGTTGCTAAACTAATTATCCACTCTGCTGTTTCCGTTAATGAGATTGTACGAAATACACTAAACCCCTTGAACATCTGCAATGATGCAATCGACGAATTCATTATTTTTTTCTCTACGGAAGAATACAACTGGTGAAACCCTCCTTCCAATAAATAGAAAATAGAATGAGGCGGATACTCTTGCAAATGTAGCAACCTATGCGACTGTTCCTTATATCGATTATCCTTTATAGATGCCATCATGTCTTGAAACGTTTTTCGTTCTATCAATACTAAACGTTCCCCTTCATTACTGGTCAATAATATGTCTCCCAGAGCCAATTGGTCTCTTTCAAGTATTATACTTGTTGCTTTTGATAATCCACTTAACAACCTTTCACATTCGGCATACAAATCTCTTTCACGTATATCAATAATTACACGCATATAATAAATAGAGACCTAACTCTATTTATTATATTTTCAAAGCAATTTAATTAACTTACAATATTGCTAAATTAATAAGCACCTGGGCGAATACCAATAGGTCTGGAAACGCGGGTGGTAGTGGTTAGAGGCATGGTCAAAACAGCCATTCTCTGAGAAGTCTTTCTCATGTGGATGGACTCCCAAGAGGTTCTTCCTACTTGTTCAGGAAGACCGGCTTTCTTGTTTCCACCACCTTGATTTTGGTTCACAATAGAAGATAAACTGCTTGTCTTTTTAGTTCCGCTTAATACCATTATATATATACTAAATATATATCTTTTTTTTCTGCAAATTCTTTTTGTAATCCATATAAAATTGATTGTCTATCTCTTTTATATATTCATACAACCCCTTATCCTTCAAACGAATGGAGAAAATGAATCAAGACGAAGATATTGTTTTACGACAAAACGAAAATGGTGAAGAAGTTTATTTGTTTGACCCATACAACCCCCTAAATAAATTGATTACTGACGACGAAATTAAAGACATATTACAAAAATACGGTGTAGATACTACCATTTACAATTATAACTTATACAAACGTGCTTTCATTCATCAATCCTATACAAAAAGACCCAACTTGGAAAACGTTGAAAACAATATCGTTATTCAAGAACAACCCACGAATTGTTTACCTTTATATACAAAGTCCAATGAACGCTTGGAGTTTGTAGGAGATGGTGTATTAGAATGTATTACTAAATATTACTTGTATAGACGTTTTCCAAAAGAAAATGAAGGCTTCATGACCGAGAAGAAAATTGCACTTGTGAAAAATGAATCAATCGGGAAAATGGCTTACGAAATGGGGCTTCACAAATGGTACGTTTTGTCTAAACACGCTGAATCGAAACAAACCAGAACCAACTTGAAGAAATTGGGTTGTTTATTTGAAGCCTTTATTGGAGCTATGTTCTTAGATTTTAACAAACTTTCCATACACGATGACGACCAGTGGTTTTCCAACTTGTTCATTACTGGACCCGGTTTCCAAATGGTACAAGTATTCGTGGAAAAGGTATTTGAAAAACACGTTAACTGGATTGACCTTATTCGCAATGACGATAATTATAAAAATATATTACAAGTCAAAATTCAAAAAGAATTCAAAATTACACCCGACTATCTTGAAGTCGAACATCACGATATTGATAATGGCTATCATATGGGCGTATATTTATGTTTGGGTATTGCTATTCACGAAGTGTCCCCCGACAAAGCCATCCCTCTCTCCCACTTTAACAGCTACCAAGATATACATTTACATATGTCGAAACATAATTCCGTATTTGTATTCCTTGGTGAAGGTATTCATAAAATTAAAAAGAAAGCCGAACAAATTGCGTGCGAAAATGCCATCCGTTTGTTGCGTCCATTTTAAAGCATTGTTTAGGTAATTTACTATAGCATACGTCATTATTCAGTCATATTTTTTACGTATTTCACTTTATTGCGGTAATACTTACATTTTTTTATCCATTTATTGTATAGTAAATGGATAAACCTAGAAACATTGAAAATCTGTTCAATATGGAAAGAAAACCCCCTGCCACAAGAAAAACCGTACAATACAGAATGGGAGTTAAAGAAGATAAACCACAAGAACCCATTAGCGAAATTGACGTTGCCGATGAAATCAAAGAACTACCAAAAGAACCCGCCATTCGCAAATCTGATAAGTATAACCAAATAAACCGTTCTTCACTGTTAGAAAAACTCAATCGAAAGAATGCTAAAATGGTCGGTATTGCTGAAAAACCTACTACTTTGGCAACCCAGGATGTCCCTTCTTATATGACATATTCCCTAGAAAAACCACGTGAAATTTTGCTTACAGAGAAAAATGTCTATCCCGTTTCTGAAAAAGAGACCTCAAAAAAGGAAGAGACCATTACTGACGACACTGAACCTGATTTTGATGACGAAGAAACAGACCAACTCACAGTGAGAAATAAACAAGATAAAACCGTTGTTTTTGAAGGGTCTCTCGAACAAGAAGAACAAAAGTATAATGAAATATCCGAAAGAATACAACAAGATAAAGAAGATGATTCTATAAATATTTCAGAGTACAAAAAGGAAGAAGAGACCTTAGAGACCCTGGATTCAGAATCCGATTCTGAACCCGAACCTGTATTTACAAAAAAGAAGAGCGAACAAACTGTTAACAAAGACAAAATTGTATTGGATATGATTGAAACGAATGTTGCCGAAAGTGACCGTCTTTCCACCGAAGAAGATGAATCATTGGAATCCATTTCCTTGGACAATATCCAAATACAAGGAGCACCGGTATCCCTTCGTATTCCTATGGAAAGAGAGAAAATTGACATCCCACTCTCACCTTACTACCTTGAAAACCGAAAAATGTTCATTTCAAGACTCACACCACTATTCAGCAAATATCGGGAAGAGATTATCAACGCAAAAGATAGCATTTCTTGTTCCACCACACAAGATTCCACCGAGTTTGACTTGTTGACCCATCAAAAAATTGTTCGTGAATACTTGAACCTGTATTCCCCTTATCGTGGATTATTATTATACCACGGATTAGGTAGTGGGAAAACGTGTACTTCCATTGCTATTGCAGAAGGTATGAAATCTGAAAAACCGGTTATTGTTATGACGCCTGCTTCTTTGAAACAAAACTTCTATTCTGAATTAAAAAAATGTGGCGACGATATGTACAAGAAAAACCAACATTGGGACTTTGTTAGTTCCTATGATTTACACAATATGGATGAACCGATCCATCAAAACCCTTCCACGCACAGCGTCCATATGTTGGAATATAATGAACTACGCGCTATTGCAAATAACATCGCCATTCCATTCGATTTTGTTAAAGCAAAAAAAGGTTTATGGCTAATGGACGTCCATAATACTGAACATAATTACGGCTTATTAACATCTGAACAACAATCCCATTTGGATGAACAACTCGACCATATGATTCGTCATAAATATAAATCAATCAATTATAATGGTCTTACTAAAAAATCCTTTGAAAGATTAACAGAAGGAAAGAAAAACCCTTTTGACAATGCGGTTGTTATTGTTGATGAAGCCCACAACTTTGTTAGTCGTATTGTTAATAAACTCAAACAACCCAAATCGATTTCTTACCAATTATACGATTTCTTGATGTCCGCACAAAATGTTCGCATTGTGTTCTTATCAGGAACGCCCATTATCAATTACCCGAATGAAATTGGTATTTTGTTCAATATGTTGCGTGGATATATTTACACGTGGGAAATTCCATTGAAATCTACTACCACCAAGAAACTAACTACGGCTACCATTTTGAATCTCTTTGATAAACACGATATGACCATTCACGATTTTGTTGATTATTCACGTAATATACTACGAATCACACGAAACCCTTTTGGTTTTGTAAATAAACATTCATCCGAACCCAAACCAAAAGGTAAAGGCACCGAAAAGAAAAAACCCAAAGCCAATGCGAAGACCCAGAAGGCTAAACCGAAATCCGATAACACTCTTTCTGGCGGTTATGGAACAGGCAAAATGTTTCAAAGTTATAAAGGCGTTCAATATGACGAACAAGGAAATGTTTCGAATGATGATTTCATACAGAACGTTGTTGCCATTTTACAAGAAAACAACATTTCCGTTTCTGAAAACAAAACTATCTTACACAAATACAATGCATTACCTCATAATCGGGACGACTTCAATGACCACTTTATTAATGTAAAAGACCAAAGCATTGAAAACAAAAACCTGTTTCAACGCCGTATTCTGGGATTAACGTCCTATTTCAGAAGTGCCCAAGAAGAATTACTACCATCCCTTGTTATGACCCCTGATGATAAACCCTATCACATTGTATATTGTCCGATGAGTGGTCACCAATACAATGTATATGAGAAAATCCGTAATGAAGAAGCGGAACAAGAAAAGAACCGCAAAAAACGCAAAAACAAGAAGGAACAAGACGAACTATATGAAATTGCTGGCACCTACCGTATTTTCTCACGTGCTGCGTGCAACTTCACTTTTCCAGACGAAATTGAACGCCCTATGCCAAATATTGCCGAAGATAAGGTTCTGAACGAAAACATGCTGGACAACAATAACTTGGATACTATTCAAGAAGTAAATACATTTGGTTCAATCGATATGGATGAGGCACAAGAGAATAACAGTGTTATTGAACCAGAATCCTATATGCAACGCATTGAACGTTCATTGGAGTTATTAAGTCAAACAGATGAAGAGACCAACAGAAGCAAACATCTACGAGGAACTGCATTGGAAACACTCAGTCCCAAGTTTTATCGACTCTTAAATACACTACTCGACCCGGAATACGCCGGATTACACCTCATTTACAGTAATTTTAGAACACTGGAAGGTATTGGTATTATTCGCTTGATATTATTAGCAAATGGATTCGCGGAATTCAAATTACGAAAATCGCAAAACCAATGGACGATTGATAGTTCAGACGAAGATGAAGGAAAACCCAAATTTGTATTATATACAGGAACGGAAACTGCCGAAGAAAAAGAAATGATTCGTAATATTTACAACGGTTCGTGGGACCTAATCCCTCCTTCTCTTGCGGCTTCTTTGCGCGAGCAACACGAAAACAATCGATACGGTGAAATCATTAAAATCTTTATGATTACCGCTTCCGGTGCCGAAGGTATTAACTTACGTAATACGCGATACGTTCATATTGTAGAACCTTATTGGCATAACGTTCGGTTAGACCAAGTGGTTGGTCGTGCCCGTCGTATTTGTAGTCATCAAGACTTGCCACTTGAACATAGAACCGTCCAAACCTTCTTATACATTGCTATATTGAGCGAAGAACAAAGAACGTCTAAGGATACTATTGGATTGCGTATTCGCGATAGAAGTCGTTTTAATGACGAAGTTCCGGTAACCACCGATGAGTCCCTATACGAAACCGCGATGACTAAACAAAACATCAATAATGACATTCTACACGCTGTTAAAGAGGCTGCTGTTGACTGCCAAGTATACGCAAGCACCTCCAAGAGTAAACACCCCATTGTATGTTATGGTTATGGCAAAGTAGAATCGAATGCGTTTGGAACACAACCGTCGTTTGAAGATGATGCCCGTGAAAAAGGACCCGCACAAGAAAAAAGAGTCGAAGTTGTATACAAGAAGGTCTCTTTGAATGGCGAAGAATTTATGTGGAATGAAGATACAAGCGAACTATATGCAATGAAACACTACAACGAAGTGAAAGAAAACCCGAACTTGCCATTACAACCCTTTGGGCGTTTGGTTCAAAAGAACAACAAATATTTAATTGAAAAAATGTAAAGAATACTCGGTAAAACATTATGTAAGCATATGATACATACATAATGTACAAAAAACCTGACCGCAAAGGTATTGATTTGTTATTGTACAATCAACACCGTGAACGAGTTGATACCATGGAATCTACTATGAAAACAACAAAAGGACAAATTCAATGTTATGACACGTTTTACCGTTCTTGTATACTGCGTTGTCGAAGAATTGAGAAAGATAATATTGACTTACTTGAACGATTAGCAAAGATCGCCAAAAACACACATCTTGAAAACACTCTTGGGTTTTATGCTGAAAGCCGGATTAAGTTAAAAAATGAAACAGAAACTTGAAGAAAGTAACTAACTTATTCACTTATGTTTTTTCATATAATGTTTCCTTTTTTTGGTTCCTTTTTTTTTGGTTCCTTTTTTTTTGGTTCTCCTTCTACGCGATTTTCGTTTTCCGCCTAGAAAATTATTAATTATACCTGCTGTGTCGTTGTCCGGTCCTATATTATATTGCTTTATACGTCTCGCGAAATTTAAAGGAAAACTATAAATATATCGATCATTCATAGTAATTCCATTTTCAGTTACATTCGTCAAAGACACATGATTATTTGTGGAAATACGCGATACAGTGCCTCTTATTGTATCAGCATCATCACCGTTAATAAGATAAAAGGTATATCTTTCACCAACCCTTACATCAGCCGGATCAATATCAATGTATATACCTGCTGTGTCGTTGTCCGGTCCTATATTATATTGCGTTATACGTCTCGCGAAATTTAAAGGAAAACTATAAATATATCGATCATTCATAGTAATTCCATTTTCAGTTACATTC
>ENA-OUOG01000451-OUOG01000451.1-marine-metagenome-genome-assembly--contig:-NODE-451-length-54382-cov-8.232299_pt1 | contig 54382 bp, 47 predicted proteins | sample MGYA00248635_ERZ508505 | MGnify/ENA primary metagenome ERZ508505 (study PRJEB26176, sample SAMN06267871) | marine metagenome | isolation source: Saanich Inlet, British Columbia, Canada | place: Pacific...
AAAGATTGAGATTCAAGGGACGGGAAACTTTGAGAGTATAAGGCTTTTGCTCAACGATTTAATATGTATTCAGTCCTCAGATAATTACGTTGAAATCACTTATAAAGAAGACGGTGATCTGAAGAAACAATTGATTAGAAATAAGCTGGTTGATGTGGAGATTGCACGCCCTGAATTGATCAGAACGCACCGGTCATTTTTAATAAATCCTTATCACTTTAAACAGTGGAGAACTGGAAATCGCAAGGTAAATGTTGTCCTATCAAGCGATATTGAAGTACCCGTTTCGAAAACTTTCCAGCCTATGGTAGAACAGGCTGTCAATTCCACCACAGGATAGTACACTTTCGCCACAAGCCCCTATAAAAAGGAGTAGGGGCTGATTTCTGTTTGTACGTTTGGATCATCAGTCAAACACAAAAACAAACAGAAATGAAAAAGTTAATCACAGTAATTGCATTAATCACTATCAGTTTTACACTATCAGCACAGTCTAATTGCGACTGTAAAGCAGAACTCGATTTCGTGTATGAGAAAATGCAAACCATGTCCTCTTTCAAATCTCAAATCAAAGGGGATTTAGCTCAAACGTTTGAAGCAAAGTATCAAGAGTTATCTGAGAAAGTCACCAATGATATGGATAAGCTTGATTGCTACGTGCAGCTCAATAATTTAATGGGATTGGTAAAAGATAAACATGCTGGAGTCTACGGTGTGCGATCAGAATATTCTTATGATGATACTTTGGATTCTGCCTTCACTGAGGCTTATCAGAAAACAGATGAATTCAGAGATTTCCCGACAGTTGATTTAGATCTTGAAGCACTAAGAGAAGAGTTGTCTGTAAAGCCAATTAATGATGTCGAAGGAGTCTATAATATCGGGAGTTTAGTAAAGGTTGGAGTCTATCGTGTGGATCAATCGGATAGCTTAATGGCTGTTATCCTAGAATCTAAATTGGGCATTTGGGCACCTGGCCAAATCTACTTGTATATGTCTGCCACTGATCAACCAAATAGATTTGATATCACGGCCCATGGTCAAGTACATAAGAACTTATTGTTCTACAAATCTCATCTCGTGGAATACGGCATACTATTAAGCAATGTTGTTAAAGATGGTCTTACCGAAAATCATGTTTTCGTAGATGCAGAAGAGCATGAGACTTATAAACTGAAGACCCTCGCAGAAGACGTTCAATACGTTTGGATGAATAGCTTTTCAAGAATTGGCAACGCAGATAACCGTGATGCACTTGTGGCACAAATTCAAAGCGAACTTACTGCCGATAACTTAATCGTAGACCTGAGAAACAATGGAGGAGGAGCAAGTAAAATCTCTCTGCCAATTGTGAAGGCCATCAAAAAGTCAGGGGTTAAGGTTTATGTACTGACTAACTACAATTCGGGGAGTAACGCAGAGCAGACTACGATAAGATTAAAGAATATAAAAAATACGGTTCATTTAGGACAAACTACTCATGGTGCGGTTTCATACGGTCATAACTATGGGACTACCTATGAATCACCTTCAGGCTTGTTTTATATCGCTCCGACTGACATGAAATTCAATCATTACCTCAAGTATGAAGAAGTTGGGGTAAGTCCTGATGTCAAGTTGAGTCCAGATTCGGATTGGGTAGAACAGACTATAGAGATCATTAAAGCTCAAAACCAATAGTCTTATTTTAAATAGCACGAATTGTCAGCGTGATCGACCAAGATTCTGGTGCGATGTGTTTGACTGATACATGTGCCAATTGAAAGGCCGTCCGATTAATGGGCGGTCTTTTTCGTTAGAATAATCTTGTAACTTTTTTCTTTAACTGCGAGAATGAAGAATCTCTTGACTTCAATACTTCCTTTAACCTTCATTGGTCATAGTTCAACTAAAAAGGAGAGGTAGGTTAATCTTCACCTATTAAATTCATTAAATTGAATTTTCAACAATCCATCAACCCCTAAAGATGAAATCGTTCAAATCCTTACTCTATATTCTACTATTAATCGCTACTTCCGCCATCGTCAAAGCACAAGATGAGGCTAAGCCCATTCCAGAAGCTCAAAGCTTTGTGACGCTTCATGAAGGTGTTTTTGGAGGTAAAAAGATAAATTACCAAGTCAAGGGTAGTGAAATGTATTTAAAGAATTCAAAAGGAGAACCTACAGGTGCCATGTGGTCGGTAGCCTATACTAAATCAGGGAATGTTGACCCAACAACACGTCCAGTCACATTCGTTTTCAATGGAGGACCTGGTTCTGCATCCATGTGGTTGCATATGGGCTTCTTTGGTCCGAAGGTAATCCGTGTCGATAGCGATGCAAAAGAAGATGACGGTGGTGCACCATATCCGATTGAGGTCAATAAAGACGCGCTGCTTGATATCATGGATTTAGTTTTTGTGGATCCTATCGGAACGGGTTATAGCCAGTTAATTGGTAAAGGCGAGGGTAAAGAATATTGGGGGCTGAATCAAGATGCCGAATCCATCACCAAGTTTATGAGGCAGTGGGTTACAGAAAATAATCGCTGGATGTCGCCAAAGTATATTGCTGGAGAAAGTTACGGTACAACCCGAGCTGCTGCAGTTGCCCAAACCCTTGAAGGTGGGGGTCAAAATATGGCGCTCAATGGATTGATTCTAATCTCTCAGGCCTTGGATTATCAGGGATCTACTTCCATTAATGATAATATTCGATCTTATGTCACTTACTTGCCAAGCATGGCGACCACGGCTTGGTATCATAAGAAGGCCGGTCAAGGAAAAACTATAGCAGCGTTCGCTCAAGAAGCACGTGATTTTGCTTATGGAGATTATGTTTCGGCTTTATACAAAGGAGATTTTATGTCGGATGCTGAGAAGAATGAAATTGCTCAGAGACTCTCATACTTCACCGGTTTAGATGTTGGATTTATAAAGAGAGCCAACAATCGCATATTAACGAGCAGGTTCAAAAAGGAACTCCTTAGAGATCAAGGCATGGCCATTGGTACTTTGGATGGTAGATATTTTGGAGATGACCCAGATGATACTGCTGATTCACCGGAGTTGGGAGACGCTTCTAGCTACAAGGTTTCAGCTGCATACACGGCTGCATTAAACCATTATTTCACTAATGATCTTAAGATCACTATGGACAGGCCTTACTTAACGAGTGGAAGAGTAAGTCCATGGGACTGGGGCAGTGGAGGAGAGCCAATGTATGTCAAAACTTCGCGTAGACTTGCCAATGCAATGCGTAGAAATGATAAAATGAAAGTGATGGTTGCTTCAGGTTATTATGACCTAATCACTCCATTTTTCGATGCAGAGATTACCTTTTCACGTAATGCCATTCCGATGGAGCGTGTAAAATTCACATATTACGAAGGCGGACATATGATGTATAACCATTGGCCAGCTTTCGAGCAATTGGCCAAGGATATCCGTCAATTTATAGAGGCCAAATAAGAGGAAATCAAATGGCATTGAACATTGTACTTATAGAACCAGAAATTCCTATGAATACAGGGAATATTGGCCGTTTGAGCTTGGCTTCTGGGGCAAACCTGCATTTAGTAAAGCCTTTTGGGTTTGAGCTAAGTGATAAAAGAGTGAAAAGAGCAGGCTTGGACTATTGGCAGCATCTTTCACTTACCATTTATGAAAATGAGGAGGAGTTCTTTTCCACCCATAAAGAGAAAGCAATGGCCTTCCTTTCCAGTCATGGGACCAAAGACCACTGGTCCATTCCTTTTGAGGATGATATGTTTCTGATCTTTGGGAAAGAATCTGTGGGATTATCTGCAGAAATTACTTCGAAACATGCCGATCAGCTTTACAAAATCCCAATTCATAGTGAACATGTTAGAAGCCTGAATTTGGCGAATGCGGTAAGCATAATTGTATATGAGGGCTTGAGAAAGCTAAAATAGCAATTCAGTTTTTGAACATTTTGGATGGGTTGTCCTGCAAACGATTAGTCAAGTTAATAAGGAGGCCATGAAGCGGGTGTCAAATGGAAAAGCTACCTTTGTTGATTCATTTTTTCAAGGGAAAAGCCAAGAGTGTGACGTATACATTTATCAATAGAAAGCAGGGAACAATCAAAGACGAAGTGCTATCGGGTTTAACCGTAGCGATTGCTTTGGTGCCAGAGGCAATTGCCTTTGCGATTATCGCAGGAGTAGATGCCAAAATCGGGCTATTCTCCGCTTTTATGATGGGTATTATCACCTCTCTTTTAGGTGGGCGTCCCGGGATGGTGACGGGTGCTACGGGTGCTGTTGCCGTGGTGATTGCACCATTAGTGATGACCAGTGGTGTAGAGTATTTATTCCCTACTATCATTTTGGCTGGTCTTATGCAAATGGCTGTTGGTGCGTTAAAGCTGGGTAAATTCATTCGTATGGTACCCCATTCGGTGATGCTGGGCTTTGTGAATGGATTGGCGATTGTCATTTTTATGGCCCAATTCAGTCAGTTTACAAATAAAGCCGGTGGTGATTTGGATAATGCTGGTCTCATCGCTTTTGTTGGCCTGATATTAATTACCATGTTGGTGATGTTTGTGTTACCGAAGTTTACAAAGGCTATTCCTTCCGCGCTAGTTGCAATAGTGGTCGCTTCTGTAGTGGCCATTTTCTTCTTTCCTAATACGATTACGATTGGTGATAAAGCGGATATGAGTGCCATGTCTGATGGCTTATTTTCACCATTCTTTATGCTGTTTGATGCGATTCCATTCAGTATGGAGAGCTTATTAATTATCCTTCCATTCGCCTTGAAAGTTGCCGGTGTTGGCTTAATAGAAAGTTTATTGACACTAACGCTTGTGGACGAAATGACGGACACTAGAGGAAGTGGAAACAGAGAATCAATGGCGCAAGGCGTGGCAAATGTAGTAACTGGTTTCTTCGGTGGAATGGGGGGTTGCGCAATGATCGGTCAGACGATGATCAATATCAATTCTGGTGCAAGAGCTCGACTTTCTTCCTTTTTAGCCGCTGTTTTCCTCTTATCCTTTATGTTGGTACTAGGAGAAATCATTGCCGTAGTACCGATCGCTGTATTGGTTGGAGTAATGTTTATGGTGGCAATTGCCACTTTCGAATGGGCGAGTTTCCGAGTTTGGAATAAAGTACCAAAGCTAGATGTATCAGTAATCATCATCGTTTCGGTGATAACAGTGATTGAAGATCTCGCTGTTGCTGTATTGGTAGGTGTGATTATCTCTGCCTTGGCTTTTGCTTGGCAGAATGCGTTGAGAATTCGTGCTCGAAAATATATTGACGATCATGGGGTGAAGCATTATGAAATTTTCGGTCCATTGTTCTTTGCTTCGGTGACCGCATTCTTATCGAAGTTTGATGCTAAGAATGATCCTGATTCAGTGGTGATTGATTTCCAAGAATCTAAAGTGATGGATCAATCAGCCATAGAAGCCATCAACAAGATTGCTGATAAATACACGCTCGAAGGTAAAACAATACACCTGAGACATTTGAGTGCTGACTGTGTGAGAATGGTCAAAAGAGCAGGTGAGGTCTGCGAAGTGAATGTACTAGAAGATCCAGATTACTTTGTAGCGATTAATGACTATGAGCGCATAAAGAGACAGGAAAAGGCTGATTTGCTGACCTAAAATCTACTTTTGGATGTCTTAAAGGTATTGTCATCAATAAACTTAAGTCTGCCTCCATTTCGATAGCGCTTAGTCTTCGTCATTCCTATTTCACTTTTAGCTGGTAGATAAACCACTAGTGGATACAATTACCATTTGAAGTTTTTTACCACGTTCATTTGGGATATGAAAAGAACATCGAAAGTTATCATCAAGAGTTTTTGGACCTTACTAATTCTAGTAAGCCTTGTACTAAATGGGTCCGCACAAGAAACTAAAGCCCTGCTCTGGGAGATTTCAGGCAATGGACTAGAAAAATCGTCTTATCTCTTTGGGACAATTCACCTGATGTGTAAAGATGACTTTGTGATTAGTGACGGGGTAAAAAATGCCTTTAATCAAGCAGATCAAATCGCCTTAGAAGTCGATTTAGACGATCCTTCGGAAATGCAAGCTTTTCAAACGGGCATGATGAACATGGCCGGTTATGATTATAAAGGCACTTTATCTGAAAAGGACTATAATCGCTTGGATGGAATCATGAAGGCAAATTATGGTCAAGGAATGGCGGTAATGAGAATCATGAAACCATTTGGTGTCATGTCAGCCCTCTATGGAGAGATGTTGGCCTGTGGAACACCAGAGTCTTATGAATTGAGTTTTGTTGAAATGGCGAAAGGTGAGACTAAGGAAGTGCTAGGATTAGAATCTGCGGCATCTCAGGTGGCTATTTTTGATAATATTCCTGTAAAAGAACAAATGACTTGGTTATCGGATATGTTAGGTGACACTGGAGAAAGTAAGGCAGAATGGAGTCAAATGGTGGCTAACTATAAGGCACAGGATTTAGCAGCGCTTTATGCGAGTATGGCTGAATCGCCCGAATATGCCAAGTATGAAAAGCAATTGTTGGACAATAGAAATGAGGCCTGGATTCCAAAAATAGGTGAAATGGCTAAGGATAAGTCGACTTTTATTGCAGTAGGTGCCATGCATTTAGCTGGTGGTAAAGGTGTTATCAAACTGCTGAGAGAAGCAGGTTATACGGTTAAGCCGATGGATAACTAGTACTAAATATACCCAATGAAAAGGCCAACTCATATATACTGAGTTGGCCTTTTTTGATTTTTAATACTGTTTTTTGATTTACCGATAACTATTTCGCTTCATCTTACCTTGAAACGATCACAATCCAAATATTTCAGAAACTCTTTTTAACAACTCTATTGCTGGCGAATCAGTTAAACACGCTTTGCAAGTTGAGTACATCATCAGGCAGTCAATAAAATCAGTTAACATGTGAAATAGTAATCCAATTCCTATTATTCTAAATGGTTTGGGGAAAAAGAGGAGTATAACATACCCAACCATAGCATAATAGGTGTGTAAAAAATGAAAATTGATGCTGCACCGATTAGCTTCAAAAATGGGGTTGGCCAATAAATGATCTAGATCCACTAACATGGTGGCAAGGAGTATTAAGTATACTTTTTTCCAATCCTTTCTAAAAAATAGAAAGGCTATAAAAAAAGGAAACCCGAAGTGTAAAAAATAATGTATAAATGTCTGCATTGATTTTTTCGTCCTTGTTGCTGCCGGCCTGTCGCCTGATAGGTTTTACCAACAAGCCGGTGGAGTTGGTTAACACGGAGATACTCCATGTGGTCTTTCAAGAAACTAAATTTGCTTTGATTATCCTCTTAAAATCAGGTAGAAGAGATTAGGTGCTGAATAAAATCTTTTGACAAAGGGGCTTGCAGAATTATAGCTGACCTCTATCTTTGCATTCGATGTTAATGAATTCACATATCGCACTCAGCGCAGCTCATGCACATCACTTCCATCATCTCTCTTGAGATGTACACACCCCTATGTGGCCTACGCGGTCACTTAATTCGCCCTTTTTAACTCATTTTCTAATCTTTTCAGTTCTACATCCAGATGGATAATATATTACGCATAGCAGTACAGAAAAAAGGTCGCCTGAGCGATGACTCTTTGAAGTTGATCAAAGAGTGTGGCATCAAGTTTAACAATGGTACAGGCAAGCTTATGGCTGCTTCTACCAATTTTCCTATGGAGTTTCTCTTCTTAAGAGATGACGATATCCCAGGCTACGTACAAGACGGGATTGCCGATATCGGAATCGTTGGGGGCAATGAGGCCGAGGAAAAGGACAAGGATGTCGATACGGTTAAAAAATTGGGGTTCTCCAAGTGTAGATTGTCTTTGGCCATCGACAAAAACGAAGTGTACAATATCGTGCAAGACTTCGAAGGCAAAAGTTTGGCAACGTCTTACCCTAAGATTTTGGGAGACTACCTCAAATCACAGAATGTGAATGCCGAGATCAACGAAATCAGTGGTTCGGTGGAAATTGCGCCTAGCATCGGTTTGGCTTATGGCATTTGCGACATTGTGAGTTCGGGTTCTACCTTAATGAGCAACGGCTTAAAGGAAGTAGAAGTGATCTACAAGTCAGAAGCCGTGCTGTTAGCTAACAAAAACTTAAGTCAAGCCAAGAGAGAGACGCTTGACAAATTCATCTTCAGAATAGAGGCCGTTCAAGCCGCTAAGAATAACAAATACATCTTGATGAATGCGCCTAATGACGCCATTGATCAAATCATCAAAGTGCTTCCAGGCATGAAAAGCCCAACCGTAATGCCTTTGGCAGACGAAGGTTGGAGTTCAGTGCACACCGTGATACGAGAAGATGATTTCTGGGATATTATTGAAGAATTAAGAGGTGCTGGTGCTGAGGGTATTCTCGTGGTGCCGATCGAAAAGATGATTCTATGAAAACGGTAATTAATCCAGCCAAGGAAACTTGGGCTAAGCTATTAAAAAGGCCTACGATGGATTTAGCGTCTATCGAGGCTTTAGTAAAACCAGTCATGGAGGCGGTAAAGTCACTTGGAGATGAGGCTTTACGCGAATACACTGAAAAGTTTGATGGCGTTCAGCTGACTGATCTTCGGGTAACCCAAGAAGAAGTACGTTCGGCTTCGGGTAAAGTGGATGACGCTTTGAAGCAGGCGATTGCTGTTGCTAAGAAGAACATTGAAACTTTTCACAGAGCCCAGAAAGACGATTTTATCAAAGTAGAAACCATGCCAGGTGTGAATTGCTATCGCAAGTCTGTTGGCATAGATAAAGTAGGCTTGTATATCCCAGGTGGTACTGCTCCGCTATTCTCAACTGTGCTGATGTTGGCCGTTCCAGCTAAAATTGCGGGCTGTAGGGAGTTGGTGTTATGTACACCTCCTGACAAGGATGGGAATGTTCACCCTGCCATTCTTTACACCGCGGACTTAGTGGGTGTGAGTAAGATTTTTAAAGTTGGAGGTGCGCAAGCCGTTGCGGCCATGACTTTCGGGACAGAAACCATGCCTCAGGTATACAAGATTTTCGGTCCGGGGAATCAATATGTTACGGCTGCCAAACAATTGGCAATGAAGTATGGTGTGTCTATCGATATGCCAGCGGGTCCTTCAGAAGTTGCGGTATATGCAGATGAGTCTGCTGTTCCAGCGTTTGTTGCGGCAGATTTATTGTCTCAAGCCGAGCATGGCGTTGATTCGCAAGTGGTGCTAGTCGCTTCCTCAGAAAAGATTATCGATGAAGTGAAAAGTGCAATTGCAGAGCAATTGATGACATTACCGAGAGCGGATTTTGCAAAAAAGGCTTTAGATAATAGTGTGGCGATTGTTTTACACAACAAAGCTGCTGCGATTGACTTGTTGAACGAGTATGGTGCTGAGCACTTGATTTTATCAGTGAACGAACCATGGGAGGTAGCGAATCGCATTGTGAATGCGGGATCTATCTTCTTAGGAAACTATACACCCGAGTCGGTTGGTGATTATGCTTCAGGTACGAATCACACGCTGCCCACAAATGGCTATGCGAAAATGTATAGTGGTGTTTCATTGGACAGTTTTGTAAAGAAGATCACCTATCAAGAAATTACACCAGAAGGGCTGAGGGTTTTGGGGCCAGTCGTTGAGACCATGGCGGCTGCTGAACAACTAGAAGCACACAAGAATGCGGTCTCATTGAGACTTAAAAGTTTGAAAAATGTTTGATTTAAGGGACCTACTGCGTCCGCACTTACGGGAATTAATTCCTTATTCTTCGGCAAGAGATGATTATCAAGGGAGTTTTGGGGTCTTTTTAGATGCCAACGAAAATCCTGTGGGTTCTATCACCCCTGAGAAATGGAATAGATATCCTGATCCATATCAGACTAAACTGAAGGAAAAAATTGCTGAGATCAAGGGCATTATCCCTGGCCATATTTTCCTTGGAAATGGTAGTGACGAACCGATTGATTTACTCTTTCGTGCCTTTTGTGAGCCGGGTGTTGACAATGTGATCATTAATCCACCGACTTACGGCATGTATAAGGTGAGTGCCGATATTAATAATGTTACTGCACGTGAGGTTTTATTGACTTCTGACTACGATTTGGATGTTGATGGCATTTTTGAGGCCATGGATATGCAAACGAAGATCATCTTCATCTGTTCGCCAAATAATCCAACGGGTAATGATGTGACCCTCAGTAAAATTGAGCAAGTCCTCAAAGCTTATAATGGGCTAGTTGTGGTGGATGAAGCATATATTGACTTCGCAGATAGACCATCATTTATTCAGAAGCTTTCGGCCTACCCGAATCTAATTATTTTACAGACTTTTAGTAAGGCATGGGGCTTGGCATCGCTGAGATTAGGCATGGCTTTCTGTTCACCAGAAATTCTAAGTGTCCTGAATAAGATCAAGGCACCTTACAACCTAAGTGGTTTGACACAGCGTACGGTGTTAGAGGCACTAGAGAATAAAGAAGAAAAGGACGAAATGGTCAGTGAGATACTTTCTAGCCGAACAGAATTGAAAAGGCTGCTTTCCGAACTGCCAATAGTGAAGAAAATTCATCCTTCAGATGCTAACTTCTATTTAGTTGAAATAGATAATGCCAGCGAATACTATAAACGATTGATTGAAAAGAAAGTAATCGTTAGGGATCGTTCAAAAGTGGTTTTGTGCGATAATTGCCTTAGAATTACAGTGGGTACCAATTACGAAAACTTCAAGTTGGTGCAGGCACTAAAGGAGATAGAATTAGTATAACGTCACTGCGATCCTGATGATAGTCAGGGAAGCAGTCTCCCAATTTGATAAGGAGATTGCTTCGGTTTGTAAGGATTGCATTCTTACAAATACTCGCAATGACAAAAAGAATTAGAAGATGAAAAAAGTACTTTTTATAGATAGAGACGGCACTATTATAGTTGAGCCAGCGACTGACTTTCAAGTTGATTCTTTGGAGAAACTGGAGTTTCTGCCAGGGGCAATTTCTAACCTAAGAAAGATTGCCGAGCAGCTCGATTACGAACTCGTAATGGTGACGAATCAAGACGGTTTAGGTACTGATTCTTTTCCAGAAGACACTTTTTGGCCTGCACAAAACAAGATGCTGAAAACCCTTGAAGGGGAAGGTGTCGTCTTTGACGAAATCTGTATCGATAGAACTTTCGAAGCTGACAAGGCACCAACACGAAAGCCAAGTACCGGTCTTTTGACTAAATACATGGAAGGCGATTATGATCTAGCCAATTCTTATGTACTAGGCGATCGAAAAACAGATATTCAATTAGCAGAAAACTTGGGGGCTCAAGCGATTTTCATTTCAACAGAAGTAGATGATAAGGCAGCGCTTGCAACGATCAGTTGGGACGAGATTTTCACCTTCCTTCAAATGCCAGCTCGTGCTTCTGAAATTCACAGAGTTACAAAAGAAACTGATATCTTGATTCAATTGAACCTTGATGGTTCGGGACGATGCACTAACGATACGGGCTTAGGCTTTTTCGATCATATGCTCGATCAGCTAGGAAAGCACTCTGGTGCTGACTTGACAATCAAAGTGAAAGGAGATTTGCATATCGATGAGCACCACACCATTGAAGACACCGCACTCGCTTTGGGCGAAGCGTATTTAGAGGCGATCGGGGATAAGAAAGGAATCAATCGATATGGCTTCTTACTGCCAATGGACGAAGCGCTCGCGCAAGTAGCAATTGATTTTAGTGGAAGGCCGTGGCTCGTTTGGGAAGCTGATTTCAAGAGAGAAATGGTAGGAGATATGCCTACAGAGATGTTTATGCACTTCTTTAAGTCATTTTCTGATGCTTCAAAGTGTAACCTCAATGTAAAAGTGGAGGGCGATAATGAGCACCATAAGATTGAATCTATTTTTAAAGCCTTTGCTAAGGCAATAAAAATGGCTGTCAAACGCAATCCAGATGAGCTCGATATCTTACCGAGTACAAAAGGAATGCTCTAATCAAAGTTTACTTTTGATGACTTAAGCATTGTTTCTTTCCGCTTTTAAGCTCCTATGTTTTACATTCGGAATTCAAACTCAGTCATGCGAATCATTCTGTGCTTTTTAATTGTGCTTTGCACACATCAAATGTCAGGTCAAAACCTTGACTGGTGGGATGCGCTGCACGACTACCCCAATGCTGCGGGTACAGATCGAGATCGATATGTCAGTATTTCACCTGGGTATATGGGTCCGAACGCCTTACGTATTCCAGTGCTCCGCAACGGTAAGATTGACAATGAGTTATGGTCTGAAAATACTTTTGAATATCATTTTGGAAGAGGAGATAACACCATTAATAACTGGTCTGAATTCAATATTCCTCTGGCGAAAGATAAGGCTGTACTCTACGTCCAAAGTATTGCTTGGGAATACTGGGAGGTGACAGATGAAATCCGCGATGAACGCAGAATGAGAAGTCGTAGCGGAATAGGCTGGAACACCGGTGATACATCATTTGGGATTATCCTGCGCTTGGCCAATGAAGACAAGTCTAGGATGCCGAACATTACTTTTAGAGCCCATTCAAAGACCACTACGGGTGGAAATGTTACGAATGCAAGGTTTACTGATGGGAGTATGTTCTTCTGGGAAGCTACCGTGAGTAAGACCATAGTAAAAACAGATGATAGTAGCCTTTTACTAAAAGGAATGATAGGTTTCTATACTTGGCAGACGAATAAAAACGGCCTACCGAATGGCTCTAATTTCTTTCAAAATGATGCTGGGACTTATGGGGTGGGTATAGAATGGACGAAAGGGAAGTGGTTTCTAGGTAGCGATGTCTCTGGCTACCATGGCTATATCAACAACAGAGATACGCCAAGTGCCTGGCGCAATCAAATCTCTTACCGAGTCAGTAAGCATATTGCGTTTTACACCAATTTTAATGTGGGCTTAAATAGCTGGGGTTGGCAAAGTGTAACAATTGGCTATCGCCACTTCTTCAAAACGATCGAGTAAAAGATAGCATCAAGTCAAAATGGCTTGTTGCTGCATAGTTGGTCCGCAGACGTTCATGATTTCCATATTACTATTTCGATAATTGTCGCAGCAAAGCAGAGTATAAAGACAAGGGTATTGTGGCAGGTGAGTAGATTACATTTGTATTCAGAATTACTCTTTAAATATTAGTGATTAGTCGGTGCTAATATTATTTTTGCGCATGGCAGAACAGATACTCATTCTCGACTTTGGTTCCCAATACACCCAACTGATTGCCAGAAGAGTTCGAGAACTTAACGTTTATTGCGAAATCCACCCTTACAACCACATTCCTGAGATAACGGATGATATAAAAGGTGTGATCCTTTCGGGTAGTCCTTGCTCGGTTAGGGAAGAAGATGCACCCGATTTAGACATCGATCAATTCAGAGGCAAAATGCCAGTCTTAGGCGTTTGCTATGGTGCACAATTGATGGCGCATAAATATGGCGGTAACGTAATGCCTTCAGAGATTAGAGAATACGGTCGTGCTCGATTAACCAGAGTTGATGGCCACTATCCATTGCTCAAAGAAATTAGCCTTGACTCTCAGGTTTGGATGTCGCATGCCGACACCATTTCAGAGTTGCCTTCAAACTTCGATGTAATTGCAAGTACTTCTAGTGTTGAGAAAGCAGCATTCAAAGTGCAAGGAGAGGAGACTTACGGTATTCAGTTTCACCCAGAAGTGACGCACTCAGAAGAGGGTAAAGAACTGGTCAGAAATTTTGTAGTACACATTTGTGGCTGTTCACAAGACTGGACGCCAGACCTATTTGCTGAGTCTACTATTGCCTCTTTAAAAGAGCAATTGGGTAATGATAAAGTGATCCTCGGTTTGTCTGGAGGAGTTGACTCTTCGGTAGCTGCTGTTTTGATTCATCGCGCCATTGGTGAGAACCTGCACTGTATTTTCGTAGATAATGGGTTGTTAAGAAAGAACGAATTTGAGTCCGTCTTGGAATCTTACCAAGGTATGGGTTTGAATGTGAAAGGGGTTGATGCTAAAGATCAATTCTATGCAGCACTTGCCGGAATCACAGACCCAGAAGGAAAAAGAAAAGCTATAGGCAGAGTCTTCATCGAAGTATTTGATCAAGAAGCTAAGAAGGTTGAAGACGCTAAATGGTTGGGTCAAGGAACGATATATCCAGATATTATTGAATCTGTTTCTGTAAAGGGACCATCGGCAACAATAAAATCCCATCACAACGTTGGTGGTTTGCCAGACAAGATGAATTTGAAGGTCGTTGAGCCTTTGAATACACTTTTCAAAGACGAAGTAAGAAACGTTGGGCGAAGTTTAGAGATCGATCAAAATATTCTAGGTCGCCATCCTTTTCCAGGTCCAGGCCTAGGTATCAGGATTTTAGGAGATGTAACTGCTGAGAAAGTAGCTATTTTACAAGAGGTAGATTATATCTTCATTCAAGGTTTAAAAAACTATGGTCTATATGATGATGTATGGCAAGCGGGCTCTATGCTTTTACCGATCCAATCGGTGGGAGTAATGGGTGATGAAAGAACGTATGAGCGTGTTGTAGCACTAAGAGCTGTTACCAGTGTAGACGGAATGACAGCGGATTGGTGTCACCTACCTTATAACTTTTTGCAGGACATCTCTAACGAGATTATTAACAAGGTAAAAGGAGTAAATAGAGTGGTTTATGATATCAGTTCAAAACCACCAGCAACCATCGAATGGGAATAAGAAAAGGACTTTTTCTAATAGTAGTTCTTCTGATAATTTCTGTAAGCCAAGGCTTTTCTCAGAATATCAAAGCACTTTTTGATGAGGGTAAAAAACTCTTTGACCAGAAGGAGTATGCGCTTGCACTAGACAAGTTCGCTCCATTAACTTCGGTGAACCAAAGCAATGATCTAGTAAAGTATTCTTCGTACTACTACGCCATTGCCGCGTATAAATCTGGTGATAATAAGACTGCTAAGAATATGTTCAAGCAAGTCCTTCAAAAGTATCCTGACTGGGCTGTAACTGAAGATGTGAACTATTGGTTAGGGTACTTAGCAGCCCAAGAAAATGATATACTGGGTACTTTTCAATACTTCGATTTGGTTAATAAGCCTGACTTAGAGGTAAATAAAGCGGCCCTGAAAGCAGTAGTGCTGTCTAATACGACTGACATGAAGGGACTCTTAAAGCTTTTAGATCAGTATCCAAACGATAATCTTATCGCTTCACAACTTGCAAACCAAATACTCTCTCAACCCGTGCATGAGCAGGATATGGAATTGCTCAGTAACCTGCAGTCAACCTATGCTTTGAATCTCGACTTGGGGATTGATGGAATAGAGTATTCCCCCAAGAAATCTACCTACAATGTGGGTCTGTTTTTACCTTTCTCCTTTAGTAGTGATTCAGCAATGCTCGTCAGGGCAATGTCCAATTGGACGACTAGAATGTATGAAGGAGTCGCCTTGGGTGTTGAAAAGCTTAAAGACGAGGGCATACAGGTTAACTTGATAAGCATAGATACTAGAAGCCTTGAAACCAGTTTAGAAGATCAAATTGCAGCAGGTGATTTTGTGGACTTGGATTTAATTGTTGGTCCAGTTTTTCAACGCGAAGTTGAGTTGATGGCTGATTTCTCTAAAGAGAACAAAATCAATATTATCAATCCGCTGTCATCCAATGGTGATATCCTAAAGGATAATCCGTTTGCATTTTTATATTACCCGAGCAATGAATCGATCGCGATCGAAGCGGCAGAATATGCGAAGCAGAATTTCAGGCGTAACAAGAATGCGGCTGTTTTTTATAGTGGGTTTTCTGATGTGGCACGTGCAGATATGTATCGTCAGATCATAGAAAAGGACTCCTTTAATGTGACCATTTTCAGGGAGGTCAGGCCAAATGAATCTGTGAATATTCAGCAATGGTTGATTGAGGAGGAAGAACTGGATAAAGACTCAACTACGACAGCTAATATGATGGCTGAAATGGATTCGCTGCGTGAAGCAGGTGAAGAGGAATGGGAGATTTACAGTGAAAGAGATTTCGTATATGACACATTGAAAATATTACCTGACAGTATTGGTCATATATTTATTGCGTCCGATATTTCATCACTAGCCTCAAGTGCCTTGAGTGGTATTGAGGGCAGGCCTGATACAGTCGAATACTTATCGTCATCAAGGTTTTTAGCCAATGAGAGTTCTATTTCTTTCGATCAGTTAGAACGACTTAACGCTACTTTTTTAGGAACAAACTTAATTAATTATAACACTGAGGCTGTTAATGAGTTTAGAAATAGGTATGTAGACGCATACTTAAAAAGTCCGATAAAAGAAGATCGTTTAGGCGATGCTTACATTGGTTATGATATTGTCGTCACTTTCGGGTGGCTCTTAAATGAATATGGGAAGTATTTTCAAGTGGGGGTGAAGAGAAGGGATGCTTTTGAGGGAGAACTTACCGATAAGTTCAATTATAGGCTTTCTAATGACAATCGCTACATACCTGTCTTGAAGGTGGAGGCTGCATCTATCGTGCCTCGAGAAAAACACTAATTATGAATTCACCAGTAAAAAGTCAGCGTCTTTTCGAAGAAGCGCAACACTTCATTCCAGGAGGTGTAAACTCTCCAGTTAGAGCATTCAAGGCAGTTGGAGGAAATCCATTATTTATCAAATTCGCCAAAGGAGCGTTTATTACCGATGAGGATGATAACCAATACATTGAGTTGTTCAACTCATGGGGTCCAATGATCCTTGGTCATGCAAATGAAAGAATAGCCGATGCTGTAAAAGAGGCGGTTGAAGGTTCTCTTTCCTTTGGCGCTCCTACTGCCATGGAAGTAGAAATGGCAAAGCTCATTTGCGCAATGGTACCTAGTATTGAAAAAGTGCGAATGGTTAACTCGGGTACAGAAGCTACCATGTCTGCGATCCGCTTAGCACGAGGGTATACTGGTCGTGACAAAATGATTAAGTTCGAAGGCTGTTATCATGGACATGGGGATTCATTTTTGATTGCTGCCGGCAGTGGAGTCATGACATTAGGGGAGCCAAATAGTCCAGGTGTTACGCGTGGTGTGGCAAAGGATACATTAACGGTTCCTTTCAATGATCTGGAACGCCTAGAGGAAGTTATTAATGCAAATAAGGATCAGGTAGCTGCTATTATTGTTGAACCTGTCGCTGGAAATATGGGCTGCACGTTGCCAGCCGAAGGGTACTTACAAGGAATGAGAGAGCTTTGCGATGCTAATGGCATTGTATTGATTTTTGACGAAGTAATGACTGGTTTCAGACTTTCTAAAGCTGGAGCACAGGGTGTTTATGATGTTAAGCCTGACTTAACAACTTTAGGTAAAATCATTGGCGGTGGAATGCCTGTTGGTGCTTATGGCGGTAAGAAAAAGATCATGGATTATGTTTCCCCACAAGGCCCAGTTTATCAAGCGGGAACGTTGTCTGGCAATCCGGTTGCCATGGCGGCTGGAATGGCAATGCTTACTCAAATTAACGAAAGTGAGTCTATATATACTGACTTGGCAAATACTACTGAAGCGATTGAAAAAGGATTTCAGGCCAACCTAGATGAATTAGGCTTAGGCTATACAATGAATCGAATTGGTTCTATGGTAAGCCTGTTCTTTACAGACCAGAAAGTGATTGACTTCGATACTGCTAAATCATCTAATACTGAGAAGTTTGGACTTTACTTTAGGGAGATGCTTAACAACGGGGTCTACTTACCTCCATCTCAATTTGAAACATTATTCATTTCTACATCCATAACCGAGGACTTGGTTGGGCGTATTGTTGAGGCGAATAGAACTGCACTCAAAAAGATTCACTAGTAGTACCAGAAGCTGATAAATAATTCAAGGAAGAAGAATACTTGCAGGAAGATCAAATAAATTACACCCACCAGGTTGAATTTAACCAGTGTCTTAAACCATCCTTGTTTGTAAACCTTTAAAAAGGAGGTATAAACGTAAGTACTGGCGCCCACAAAGAATAACCCGCCAAATAGGCCTCTCCATGCTGAAATATTGGCATCTGGAAAGTTGCCTTCGGTTATAATTTTAAAGATGATTAACAGGCCTATGCCATAGGCCATATAGGCGAAGGAGTGTACGTGAAGTGCATGCACTACATGTTTGATGTATAAATGTTTTCTTCTAACGTAGAAGAACTTCAATACACCCGCAAATAATGGGATAAGGATGAACATCATAAGGGGCAAATTGCCAAGGACAAAACCTTTGAATCCTTCATCGTTCACAAATATTTTTCTTACCTGACTATTAATATGGGCTTCTTGTTCCTCATCAAAGAAGGTTTCACCAAATATGTTACCCTCGTTTATGATGGAGTCCATAAATACTTTGTCGGTTAGACTTCGGTCCCTTGCTAGTCTATGGTATCGTTCCAAATCACCTTCTTTTGCAAAAGGTAAAGAGGTTGATTTCACGTTGACTTCTAAACTTTTTAGTGAATCGGCTCCTATCTGGGATTGGATGGAGTCATAGAGTTGATCAAAAGTTTTGATACCTGTAAATTTGCTAACCATCGAATCGGAAAGAACATTAAGCTTTACCGAATCAGGGAGTGCATTCCACTCATCGTTTGACTTAAGCTTTTCAATATTCATATCTCCCCCGAAATTAATTTGATCATCATCTTGAATAGATCTCAAGTCTATACCTGAAAGCAAGTAGCTGATCGTAAAAAAATAGAAAAGACTCATTACAAAATAGAGTCTTACTGGGTGGATAAAGTGTTTGACCTTACCTTCTTGGAACCGATTAGTCAGATTTCCCGGCCTGATTAAAAAAGGAACAGCACTATGCGCCATTTTTGAGTCAATGCCGAGGTAGTTGTCAACAAATTCCTTAACCAGCGTGGCAAAGGTCACATTGTTGTCCGAGTTTGATTGTCCACAAGTAGGACAGAAGTTATAGTTCTCGTCTAATGAGGAACTACAATTCTTACATGTTGTGCTTTTACGCTTCTTTTCGATCATTTAAAAAATACACAAGGCATACAATCAAAGATAGCAGTTGAAATGAAAGCACAAAAGGTGAGAAATGAAAAAAGCCAGCCGGTGAAAGGCTAGCTTTTGATATTGAGTGTTTAGGTGGAAGGGTGATCTTTAGATCATATCGAGCAATAATTCTGGTTGCCCGATGTGTCTGTATTTTTTAGCAATAAGGATTGATTTCAATTCAGCACGTATTTCGTTCATTAAAACCTTGTCTCCTGTGATATAGCACACGTTGGGTACTATATTTTCCTTAATGAGGATTTTGTTCTGATTACTGTCTATGATTGAACCAGTCCAGTCTTGTTCAGAAATATTATACTTCTGACATACCAATTGTCCAATAACTCTCTTTGCAACAGGGTCATTGCCCTTGATTTCCATCTTACCATAGAAGAATTGGTCCTTATAATAGTGCATCTGTAGGATACATCTTTCTTCTTTAATGGTAAGTCGATAGTAGATCGTTTTTTGATGCTTTAGGGCAAGTTTACGATGATCTACATAATTTGGCTTGCCAAGTTTCTTAATAGTTTCTTTTAAAGTCTGTCCAAATGAAAGGCCATAAAACTGTACGCCTTTTTCGGTGTAAATGGATTCTAAATGGTTGAGGTTGAGGATTGAATCAAATGAAACATGAGAGAGGAGTGCATTTCTACCTTCGTAAAAATCCGATCGGCTCTGTTTATAGAGCCTTCGCTTTTTGGAGCCAAAAAGCATAGGGATGTCTGGAAAACTTAGCGTCCACATCGTAATTAATCAAGCATTTAGGTGTAACTCTGCCCCTAAGGACATCACTAATGTAGAGAACAACCTTTGAAAAATCAAATTTGTTATTTTACAAAGCCGCTTAATAATGAAGGAAACGGTGTATTTGGATTTTTATGAAGGCATTTTGTATCTAAAGTGCAAAATTCAGTATTCATAAAAATCAAAGAAAATCCTTTTGAAAAAGGGCACGTTGATAATTTCGAACACAGGCACTACGCTTTGGTCTTTACCTTATTCCATGGCTTTACGTGCCAATAGATATTTCCTGTGGTTATATGGTTACCCTCCGTATCGTGGGATTTCACTTGGCAATTTACTACGACAGATTCTTCTGTTTTCAGTGGATCAAGAATATTAGCGTTTAGCCATTCCTCTGTGAGTTCGTAAGTGACAACTACGTCCATCTTACCTTGATAGTGGTAGTTCATCTCCATCTTCTGCATAATAATGCGATATGCTTTTGCATTTAGCTTATTCAGTAAAACTAGACCGGTAGAGTACTCAGATGCGGTAGCTAAGGCACAGGCATGCACTCCTTTAATATGGTTGAAATTGATCCGTTTGTAAGGGATTTTTACTTTCACAAAATCGTCACCGAGTTCAATGATCTTAAAACCATGAGGTTTATTGAAGGGAATCATTCTGGCCAGACCAAAATTTAAAAGCGCTAAATGCTTCTTGGAAGTTTTAGCGCGCTCCATTATCTGTATAGGATCAAACATATCAATCAGAATTTGAATTAATTTAGGGATTCTAAGTGAATAAAAAACTATGCTGAGCTTTTGGGAGAAAGATGAGTTTTTGAACTATGACCATATCATAGTCGGAGCTGGAATTGTGGGGCTTTCTACGGCCATAAGTATTAAGGAGAATTACCCGAAGGCGAGGGTATTGGTTTTAGAACGTGGCACGTTTCCCACGGGGGCTTCCACAAAGAATGCAGGTTTTGCATGCTTTGGAAGTCTAACCGAGATATTATCTGACTTGAAGCTGATGCCAGAGCAAGAGGTTTTCGATTTGGTCAAACTTAGGTGGGAAGGGTTACAGCTTCTTCGAGCACGTGTAGGTGATGAGTCCCTTGATTACCACAACTTAGGGGGGTATGAACTTATGCGATCCGCAGATATGCCTGCGCTAGAAGAGATGAACAGGGTCAATGCGCTATTGATGCCGTTGTTTGGACAGAGGGTATACCAAGATCGTTCAGAAGAAATTGAGAAACTTGGGTTTGATGCTAGCGTCATTGAAGGCTTGGTGTTTAATCCTTTTGAGGCGCAGTTGCATAGTGGTAAAATGATGAAAGCACTTTCTAGGTTGGCATCTAGTCAAGGTATCGAAGTATTTACTGGAATTACCGTGACGGAGTTTCAAGAGAAAGAAGGGAGAATCGAAGTGCTTACAGCTGAAGGAATTTGTTTTCGGGCAAAGAAGCTGGCCATTTGTACTAACGCTTTTTCTAAGTCACTTCTTCCAAAACTGAATTTAGCACCAGGACGTGGTGTCGTTCTGATTACTAAACCAATTGCTGGACTAAAATTCAAAGGAACCTTCCATTATGACGAAGGCTATTATTACTTCAGAAATTATCAAGATCGTATTCTCTTCGGAGGCGGTCGAAATTTAGATATTTCAGGAGAGGAGACAACCGATTTTGAAGTAAGAGATCAGATTCTCGATAAACTGACTCATGACTTAAAAACACTTATTATTCCCAATCAAGATTTTGAAATTGATCATGTCTGGTCAGGAATTATGGCATTCGGGCCTAATAAACAGCCGGTTCTAGAGGACTATTCCGATAACATTCATGTTGGAGTGAGGTTAGGAGGAATGGGTGTGGCCATTGGAAGCAAAATGGGTTTTGAATTAGCAAAACGAATGCTTCAGTAGTCAAAATATTACTATCTTCAAACCTTACAGAACAACCTATATGGACTATAAGTATCAAAAGCCCACCCTACTTCAAGCTTTAATTCCCATCGTCTTCCTAATTGTCGCACTCTTTATTAATGTGCGCATCTTTGGCGATAGTGCCTTAGACGGTTCAAATCAGATTATCCTCTTACTTTCCGCGGCTATTGGTGCACTCGTTGCCCTCCGTATTGGAATGAAGTGGGATGAGATTCAAAAGGGAATTGTAAAAACTATTAGTTCAGCAATGGCCTCGATTCTAATCCTCTTATTGATTGGATCTTTGGCAGGTACGTGGTTATTGTCAGGTGTTGTTCCTGCTATGATCTATTATGGTCTTCAAATATTAAATCCAACCATTTTTCTTGTTGCAGCTTGTATAGTTTGTTCTATTGTGTCCATTGCAACAGGGAGTTCTTGGACCACTGCTGCTACTGTTGGTATTGCGCTGATGGGTATCGGTAAGGCCCTCGGTATAGCTGATGGCATGATCGCTGGGGCTGTGCTTTCAGGCGCCTACTTTGGGGATAAAATGTCTCCATTGTCAGATACAACTAACCTTGCGCCAGCAATGGCAGGCACTGATTTGTTTACACACATTCGTTACATGACCATTACGACTATCCCATCAATCTCTATCGCCTTGGTCTTGTTCTTGATCTTAGGTTTTATGCAAGGAGGGTCAGGTGATGTAACACAAACAGATGAAATTTTAACTGCGATCACCAGTAAGTTTAACATCAATGGTTGGTTGTTTTTAGTCCCAGCATCCGTAGTTTTTCTTATCGTAAAGAAAGTCCCTGCCTTACCTGCGATATTAATCGGTGCGTTGCTAGGCGCTGTTTTTGCCCTGATATTTCAGCCAGAAGTTGTGGCGAGTGTAGCCGACTGGGAGGGAGCAGCTATTACAGTCACCTTTGTAGGAATTATGAAAGCCATGTATGGAGATATTGCTATTGTAACCGGCAATGGCATTGTGGATGAACTGCTAACCTCTGGAGGTATGGCAGGAATGCTTGGTACCGTTTGGCTAATACTATCTGCGATGGTATTTGGTGGAGTAATGGAGTCAAGTGGATTGTTGAAGAGAATTGCCGAAGCGGTTATTTCAAAAGTAAAGTCGAATGGTTCATTGGTAGCTGCCACGGCAGGTACCACCGTATTTTTCAACGCAACTGCATCGGATCAATATTTGGCCATTGTAGTGCCCGGTAGAATGTATGCCGACATCTATAAAGAAAAAGGCCTCGCTCCAGAAAATTTAAGTAGAACGTTAGAGGACGCTGGTACAGTGACATCTGTCTTAGTACCGTGGAATACCTGCGGGGCATATCACTCTAATGTATTGGGAGTAGCTACGGGTGCTTATATTCCTTACGCATTCTTTAACCTAATCAGTCCTATTATGACGGTAGCTTTTGCCTATTTGAATATCAAGATCAAAAAATTGAAAGAGGATAAAACAGAAAAAGCAGCTGCGGTATGATGTTTCCGATGTCAATCACCAAGGATGAGGTAATGGAACGTCCCCTTCAAAGTTATGAGGGGAAAGTAGTCATTGCCGCAGATCGAGAAAGTACTGAGAAGGCGATCGAAGAGATCAATCAATTCGATGTCGTTGGCTTCGATACAGAAGCAAAACCGACCTTTAAAAAGGGCCAAATCAGAAACATAAGCCTGATACAAGTGGCGACTGCAGAGAAAGTGTATCTCTTTAGGACACACCATATCGGTATTATAGATTGTCTTCATGACTTTTTACAAAACCCAAGAATCACTAAAGTAGGCATTGGTCTATTAGATGATTATAATTTGCTCGATAGATTAAGACCATTCCAACCCGATGGTTTTCTGGACCTTAATGATACCTTCCAAGAGTTGGGTGCTGAAAATATTGGTGCAAGAAACCTAGCAGCCATGGTATTGGACATTCGAATCTCTAAATCTGCCCAAACCTCTAATTGGGAATTAGAACAACTGGCTCAGAAACAAATTCGCTATGCAGCAACTGATGCATGGATTTGTTTGGAGATCCATAATAAACTGGATGCTTGGGGCTACTTATAATTTTTTGACATAACCACATCTCACCCTTTACCAAACAGAAGATGAATTTGAAAAGATTGTTGCTTGCTTTTATCTCCTTACTAAGTGTCTGCACTTTTTCAGCTAAGGCTTATCAGTTTGACCAGTTTGCAGCGCCATATTTCGAAATGGTAGACGCCAGCTTTAACAAAGAGGAGGCGTATAAAACGGTTGCCTTTGTAGAGTCACACTGGAGAGTAGTTGGAAATGAGGGGTTTGATCAAAGTATTTCTTGGGTTGAACGTCAGTTGCAGTCCGCTGGCTTTGTTTCTGATAAAATGGCCACTGATGCAAATAGACTTACCTACCGCCTTGAGGAGCGACCATTAAAAAATAAAACCTGGGACCCCGTTACAGGAAGCCTAAAACTTTATTCTGGGGAAGAGATTCTCAATTTTTCTACCAACCGAAATATGATGGCGATAAACTCTTATGGCACAGGAGGAGAGCAAGAGTTTGAAGTTGTTTATGTTGGTTCAGGTCGAAACTTGAATTTGGATCAAGACCTCAATGGTAAGGTGGTTTTTGCAGAAGGCAGCGTAGGCTCACTCTTCAGGACAGTGGTTGAAAATCATGGTGCTGCTGGAGTTATTGCTTATAACATGCCAAGCTATACAAAGCCAGAAGAGAATATAAATTCAATTCAATTCAGTGCAATCCCACGCGATAGCGTTAATCAATCCTTTGGGATTCTATTATCATATCAGGCCAAGGAGAAACTGAAAGCCGCTTTAGCGAAGGGGAATAACAAAATCAAAGTTAACTTGGACACTAAGGTTTATAATTCCAAAGAATTCACCATTGTGGCAGAATTGCGAGGTAGTAAAATGCCAGAAGAGCGCTTTGTTTTTAGTGCTCATGTGCAAGAGCCTGGAGCCAATGATAATGCAAGTGGAGTTGGCGCTTTGCTAGAAGTGGCGTCCACAAGTGCGAGGTTATTAAAAAGTGGTCAAGTTGACCCTGAAAGGACAGTTACTTATCTATTCGGAGATGAGATAGTTTCTACCCGAAGATTTATTCAGGAAGACCCAGTGCGAGCTAAAGGAATTAAATGGGGAATGAGTCTTGACATGGTGGGTGAGGATACTGAGAAAACAGGAGGCTCCTTCCTAATCGAAAAGATGCCTGATCCAGGCGCGATTTGGGTTCGTGGAGTAGAAAAACATACGGAATGGGGTGGAAGACCGCTCCAGAAGAAGGATTTAAAGCCGCACTATTTTAATGATTTAACAATCGCTGTATTCAAGAATATTGGTGAAAAGAAAAACTGGAATGTAAGCTTCAATCCATACGAAGGAGGAAGTGATCATGTACCATTCTTGTCTGCTAATATCCCAGGTTTGCTCTTATGGCATTTCACAGATCAATTCTATCATACAGATCAAGACCGTTTGGATAAAGTGTCGAAAGAGACTTTACATAATGTCGGTACCGGTGCTTTGATGATTGCTTTGATGTTGACCGAGAACAAGCCTGTATTAGCAAATAGAATCCTTTTAGAAGCTTCAACTAGTGCTACTTATAGACTTATGGCAGAATTGAAGTTGAGTCAGAACGCGATAGCCGAAGGTGGCGAGCGAGATAAGGAAAGAGACATTCTAAAAACCTGGTCAGACTATTACAGACAAGTATTTAATACAGTGTTAGGCCTAGAGCCTAAAGGAAATCTTTTCAAAGAGAACTTATCATCTACTCAGGATGCACTAATGGGTTTTACCAACCTGATGTTAGGTCAGATTAAATAGACATCATCCACTTTTCACTACAGCTGCACTCTTCTTTAAGATCATATTTGGTTCGCTCGTTTTGAGTAATTAAAACGGGGCTCATGTCTGGGTTCTAAGTTCTCTGAATAAAAAAGGATCATTATTTTAATTGTTTTTCAGGTTGCGTGCATCCTTTCGGATCGAAAGAATGTCTATAAGGAAAAACTCACTAATCATGCGAAAACTCAAATCAACACTATTTACTCTTCTCTTTCTTTTTGCGGTTACCGCAGCGTACGCTCAAGAAACAGTAGAGAAGACCTATACAGGGATTAAAAGCATTCGTTTAACGACTGCTTCTGGAAATGGTACAATCAAAAAAAGTAATACGAATGAGGTGAAGGTTCACCTAAGATACACTTATGACAAAGATGTTTATACTCCATCTTTCGAACAAAAAGGAGATAGACTAACGATCGAAGAAGATTTCAAAAGAAGCCGTTGGTCAAGAGGCTATTCTGAATGGACACTAGAAGTTCCTGATGGGATAGAACTCGATTTCAAGACAGGTTCTGGAAACATCGAAGTAATGGGTGTAAACATTGAAATCCGTAGCAATACTGGCTCTGGAAACATAGAGATTGAAGAAGTGACTGGAGAGGTTAGGGCCAATACTGGCTCTGGTAACATCACTTTCAGTCAAGTAGAAGGAAGTTTGGACGCCAACACGGGTTCTGGTTCAATTCGTCTAGATAGAACCAAAGGTGATGCTAACCTGAATACTGGCAGTGGAAATATAAGGAGTAATGGTATCGAAGGGGAGCTATCTATGAATACAGGTAGCGGTAACATTGATGTTATAGATGCCATAATCACTGGCGCCTCAAGCTTTAATACCGGGTCAGGTAATGCAGAGGTGAGCCTTGGAGGTTCTTTGGATTATGACATGTCCGTTAGCACTGGGTCTGGGGATGCTATCCTTGATTTTAATGGTCAAGAAATATCAGGAGAGTTCATCATGAGGGCTAGCGATAAAGATGATATCAGGGCGCCATTTAGTTTTGATGAAGCGTATGAGGATGAGCGCGGAGGAAACTACGGTAGGAGAGGAAGAAATGGGTATGTCAAAGAAGCTAAGGTCGGTAGCAAAGACATCCAAATTAAAATAAGCACCGGTTCAGGCCGTGCAGTGGTGAAAGACTAACGTCTTTCACTTTTTTCCAGATTGTGTGTAACGATTTGGAAATTTTTTAGTCTATAAGTCAAAGGTCAATAACTCAAACTCAAATGCTCAAGAACTTCATCTTGGTAACCCTGCGTAATTTGCGCAGGAATACCCTCTACTCGGTCATCAATATTTCAGGTCTATCTATCGGTATCGCTTGCAGCATACTCATTTTGCTATGGGTGCAAGACGAAACTTCATTCGATAAATCTATTCCTAAGGTGAATAAGATTCATCAGGTTTGGGTAAATGCCCATTTCGACAATAGCATCCAGTCATGGAATTCGGTTCCGCTGCCAACATACACCGAAATGAAAGGAGCGCATGCTAAAATCGTTAACTCTGTAGTAACAGGTTGGGGGGGTGCGCGTCTGATTGCGCTAGATGATCAGCGTATCATGAAAGACGGATATTTTGCTAGTAAGGAGTTTCTTGATGTTTTTGAGTTTCCTATGCTTGTAGGGGACAGAAGCACAGTCTTAGACGACCCTTCCTCTATTGTCATTTCTGAAGAATTGGCAAAAGTCCTTTTTAAGGACGAAGACCCAGTGGGTAAATTTCTGAAGGTTGACGATACGAGTACCTTGCAAGTGACAGGAATCTTCAAGGATATACCTGATAATTCATCCTTTCAGTTTGATTACCTCATCCCGTGGCAGCATAGAGTAGCAACAGAGCAATGGGTAAGGAACAATACAACGAATTGGGGGAACTATTCTTTCCAGGTTTTCTTAGAGCTAAATGGTGATGCCGATCAGCTTGAGGTTGAGGAGAGCATAAAAGGGATGCTGATGGAAAAGGGTCAAGATGATATCGAAAGAGCATTTTTTCTTCACCCAATGTCTAGATGGAGACTTCATAGTAATTTTGAAAATGGAGTTGAAGCTGGTGGGCAACATGAATATGTGACGCTATTCACTGCCATAGCAATGTTTATTTTGGTGATCGCTTGTATCAATTTCATGAATTTAGCTACTGCTAGGTCTGAAAAGAGAGCACGAGAAGTAGGTATTAGAAAGAGTCTTGGGTCGAGGCGAAGCCAGTTGATTTTCCAGTTCTATGGAGAATCGATTATGATTTCAATTATCTCATACTTGATAGCGATCTTGTTAGTGTTAGCCTTGTTGCCTGCTTACAATAACTTAGTAGATAAGAGCTTGGTCTTAGACTTTCAATCCAGTCAGTTTTGGATTTTCTCCTTAGGAATCATATTAATTACTGGTGTCGTTTCGGGTAGTTATCCGTCTCTTTATCTTTCCTCTTTTAACCCAATTCAGACCTTGAAAGGCAAAGTCAGCGTGGGCAAGAATGCTAATTTGCCCCGAAAGATATTGGTCATATTTCAAGTAGGCGTAGCAGTTGTATTGATTGTTGGGACGATTGTTATCGTGAAGCAGATTGATTTGGCCAAGAGTAGAGACCTAGGTTATAATCAAGAAGGGCTTATTACCATACCTGGAACAGAAGAAACGCTTGAAAATTATGATGTCATTAAGCAAGAGCTCCTGAGAAAAGGCGCCATTCTGAATATGACGCGATCTAATAGTAGCGTAACAAGCATTAACTCCAATAACTTCTTGGGTTGGCCTGGGAAACCAGAGGCACAGCGCGTGTTGTTTGTGACCATTGTGGCAAACTATGATTATGCTGAGACGGTAGGTGCGAAGATGCTCATGGGGCGAGATTTTTCTAAAGAGTATGCAACTGATACGGCTGCAATTATTATCAATCAAGCGGCACTGGATATTATGCAACTCGAAAATCCTATTGGTGCTCAGTTGGACCTCTGGGGAGAGAATAGAACACTCATAGGCGTCATTGATAATATCCTAATGGGCTCTCCATATGAGCAGGTGAGACCAATGTTCATGGTTTTGGACGATTGGGGTGTTGGTGCCATGACCCTCAGGGTTCCGGCTACAAACGATGTACAAGGAAATTTAGCTCAGATTCAAGAAGTCTTTGAGCAGTACAATCCAGCATACCCATTTGAATATCGCTTTGCGGATGTGGATTTCGAAAGGAAGTACACGACCATTAATCTTACGAGAAATTTGGCGACCATTTTTGCCTTCTTAACCATCTTTATAACTGGGCTTGGCTTGTTCGGCTTAGCGTCATATATGGCCGAACAGCGGATCAAAGAAATTGGAATTCGAAAGGTATTAGGCGCTTCTGTATCCAACTTGATTAGGTTGATTTCTATCGATTTTGCCAAGTTGGTCATGGTAGGCTTTGTCATCTTTTCACCATTAGCGTACTTCGCTTTAGACCAATATTTAGGTCGATATGCCATTAGGACATCAATTGATTGGTGGATCTTCGCCATAACTGGTGTAGTGGCACTCGCGTTCGCTTTAGCGGTCGTAAGCAATCAAGCGAGAAGAGCTGCTTTGGCGAATCCAGCGAGGTCTTTAAGAAGCGAGTAAGCTACTTTTTCAATGACTTTCTAAAACCGATATTATCAAGGCCGATGAGCCCTTGATCGGTTTTGTCAAAAACAAATTGGATAGAAGATATGGCAACGGGATCTTTGCTGAAACTACTTAATGGAATACTTACAGTTTCCATCGCTATCTCCCAATTGCCACCAAAAGAGCCGTTCATTTTGTCGAGCTTCATGTACTTAATCTTAAGTTTCGGTGAAAGGTCTTTGTATTGAGCAAGGCTAGTTTGGATAGTATCATTTCTAGTGCTGATAAGGTTGATACTGAAATCTACCTTTACACTATCTTCAATCTTTAGATTCTCATCACTGGCTCTACCAATTGAAAAAATCAATTCATCACCTGATGCAATGCTGAAAGGTTGGTTTAAATTGAATTCGTAGCTTGAGATCAATTCAAGAGTACCCTTCTCCCAACCGAGCATTACACTATTTGTTCCCTGCGTTTCACCACCACGCATTTTTAAAGCTTCTTCGCGCCAAACTTTAAAGTTGTTAGCTTGAATACTCCCTGATTTCCCGGTGTTAAGATTGATGTCTCCTTCAAAATCGAAAAGTACTTCATCATGAGCATCGTAGAAATTGTTAAGGAAAACTGTATTTGGTAGCCATGACTTCGCACTATAGGCATTCTTAAAAACGGCATCATATGCAGGGTTCTTGTTAAATACACGTTCGGCAAATGAACCAATGAACACCTTAGCGGCTTGCCGTTGTTCTTCACCAGAAATCAATGCTCCAGTGTTTAAAAACCAGCCATATGGCTCTCCAAAATCTCTTCGCCCCCAAATGGAATTAAACTGGCCATGGTTGGCTTTATGAATCAAGACCCCAGCTTTAAAGTAGTCTGTTGAGTCAGTATTACTCACTCTTTGATACTGTCTTAGTCCAAAAAAGCTTGCCTCGTCTGCATCATAACTTCCTTGCAGGGAAAGGTAACTGATGTTCTCAAGCTTCATCCGTCTGAAATAACGCTGATCGGTTGGTGCAATAGTGACAATACCTTTGATGCCAAAATTGAAATCGAATTTCACATTTGCATCATCAGGGAAATAAGGGAGTTTATTATATGCTGCCGCAATACTGACAGCTTCCCCACCTCGTGAATGGCCCATCAACATTACCTGGTCTAAGTCGGCTTTCTGGAAAAGTTCTGAGGATTGGTCTTTTGACCATGAGTTCCATTGTTCGAGATGTTTGAGCAGTAGCCAAGCTCTTATCGGCATTTCCCTTCCACGGAAATCACCAGACCAAGTACCATTGATGTAGTTTTCATCCACCGAGACCGTGATAAACCCTCGGCTGGCTAAGAGCTCTCCTAAATAAGCGTAACCAGGATCGGAATGATGCTCCATTCCATGATTCCCATGAACGATTAGTATCAATGGTAGCTTGCCTTCCTTTTTTGGCATCCAGACACGTCCATTGATTGGTGCTTCATGAATACCGAAGCCCCAGTAGCGCTCTCTCCATCTCTTACGTTTTCCTTTCCATTCCGGCAAGAGCAAACTCCCGTCAACAGGAGCTGTCTTATATTTAACCTCGCTTCCAAAGTCTCTTCTGCGTTTATCAGTGCCACTTCCATAGGTAAAGTATTCCACCTCGTACGAACCAGTATTTGCAGGATTGTCAATACCTAATTCATCTAGTTTGATATTTGAAGTGCCTTCGAAGACAATAGGGTAAGAGTCTTCTCCGCTAGAAATGATTCCTGAAACAGGAATATAGAGGCAGACAAAGCCCAGTATGGTGAGCAAAGCATAAAATACTTTGCTGCCCCTTGATTTGATGATATTGTTGAGCGCTCCTCCAATAAGCATCATGCCGAGCATGCCGAGACCTAGAGTTAGGTTGACCTGATCTTGAGGCCAACTAAGTCGCATATAGCTAGCGAGTAAGTAGGTGCCAATGACGGCAAGGATCAGCGATACGTAACTAGAGGGGATAGATTTGAAAATAGCCCGTGATAGCGTGCCTAGCCATCGGAATATATAGAAGGCTAGTATCCCAACAACCAAGTAAGCAGCAGCTTGCAGGTAAGGAGATAGTCCGGTTCGGAAGAAGTAGCCTGCAAAGGCCATCATAAAGAGAGATAATAGCAATAAGCCCCAGAAAGCGCCTTTAAGAAATCCTTCTCCTGAAGTTTTTGGTTTTTTAGGTAGGCTATTAAGTTTTTGAAGTTTTTTAAACTGACTGATCATCTTGCTAAGGTTGAGCTAGGAAGATATATAAATTAGAAAGCCTTAAGAAATAATTATTACGAGTGGCTCTTTCGTTTGATCAACTCTTTACGATAACAGTAACATGGAGAACCCAAAAAAATAAACTGCTTACCCCGTGTCATACCATTTTTCTCTGCGACTTTTTGAGAACCAATATTATCGATGTGAATAATCGAAATGACACGTTCATCGAGGCCTTGATCTTCAAAATATTCTCTGAACCTAATCGCCATTTCAGTAGCATACCCCATGTTCCAGCGACTCGGAATTACTGAGTAGCCAATCTCAAATAGGTCCTCACCCATAATATTCTCTCGAAAGATTACACCCACATTACCAATCAAGGTGTCGGTCGATTTTTCAACGGCTGCCAGCATACCAAGGCCAGTGTCGGCAATACGTTTCATTTGTCTTTCTGTCCAAATAACCGCCTCCTCTTGTGGACCATTTGAACCTTTTACGCCTACGAAGTGCAAATCAGGATTGTCAATGAAAAATGCTTCCCATGACTTGGTGTCTTCTTTAGTTATCGGTCGATAATAAAGCCTTTCAGATGTGATTGGAAGCTGGTATTCGTGAATAATCATTACGAAAGTAGATTAGAATTCAAGGGAACCACTAAAGTATAAGAAGATGAATATCGCTGCGATGATTATTAGTCCTATAAAGGCAATCACTTTTTGGTCTTTCTTAAGCCCTCCTTTGTAATCTTTATCACTTTCTCTGGGGAGTTCAACACCTTGCTCTTTCAATATTTCGGTAGCAGCTTCGGCATTGCTTTCGCTGACTTGCAGTTTTACTCCACCGATCGCATTTGAAAGAAAATTTTCGGTTTGGACACTATACTCATCTTTTAAGAATACGGGTATATCCTCAGATTCAAGCCTAGCTTTTATGATGTAAGCATCTTGTGGTAAATGGAATATAGCAACCGTGATTAGTGTCAATCTTTTAGTTTTAATTCAATGGGATGGCTTAAGTCATTTAATAACGTGACCTTTTCTTTCAAGTTACCCATTTGACTGATGATTACCTCGAGGTTCATAATGCATAATGAATCGTAATCTTGCCGCTTTATCTTTAGGTCTAAATCCTTGACTAACTTCATTGCCTCGTTCATCTCATCATATGGAAAGCGCAGCGTAATATTTTCAGTGATGTCTTTTTGGATGATTTGGTTTGCGTCAAGGGCTTCTGCTGCTGCGGTTTTATAGGCGGTAATCAATCCGCTTACTCCAAGCTTGGTGCCTCCGAAGTAGCGAATTACCACGACAAGCGTATTGGTTAGGTTTTTGGATTTGATTTGTCCTAGAATGGGGTCTCCTGCGGAGTGATTAGGTTCTCCGTCATCATTAGCGCGTACTTCATCGCCAGCATGACCTAACACATAGGCATAGCAATGGTGGCGTGCATCGTAATATTCCTTTCGTAAACCTTCTAGGCTATCTTTCACCTCATCTACGCTTTCTACAGGAAAGGCAAGGGCAATAAACTTGCTTCCTTTCTCTTTATAGAGGCCTTCTGATGGTGACGATATGGTAAGAAAGCTGTCTTGCATATCAGATGGCTTTTAAGATTTCTTGGTGACTTAAAAGTAGAATAACTACAACAGCTAAGACAACGCCAATCATGTTGATTTTGCTGAGTTTCTCTTTAAAGAGAAGTACTGCCGCGAGGGTTGAGATAATGATAATGCCAATATTCAGAGAAGGGTAGAGGATCGCGCCATTATTGTCGAAGGCACTCAGTGCTTTCAGCTGAAAATAGATCGAGAAGTAGTTCGGGACGCCAAGGTATATACCGCCTAGGATATCCTTTTTTCGGAATTTTACACCTTGCGCCAAAGCGGTGACCAGCCCTATAATAAACGCGAAGCCAAAGATGAATATCGGGAAAATAGGTTCTGTTGATTCTGTTACAAAATGATGATTCGCGTAGTTTAAAGAAGTATCAATGACTCCCCCTAATAGAAATACCGCTAGGGGAAGCGCTATGTATTTAAGTGTTAGAGGTTGTTTGTTAGTCAGTGGATTAGCCTTCTTTTTACTCACCAATAGGATCGCAACAAACGCAAGGATGATTCCTGTGTAATTCCAAATATCAAGATCATTTGTGCCAAGCTTAAGTATGAAAAGGCTGAAAATCACAGGTATGGCCAAACTCATTTTGCTGGCTACCGAGGCTACTGATACGCCTCTTAGCTGCGTGGTGCGTGCCATCAAGTAGAATGTCCCTATAAAGATAAAACCCAAGGCAATGGATAGGTAAAACCAATTAGCCGAAGTATCAAGCTCCTGAGTCACTTGACTGTATCCAGTATAAATCACACCGGTTATCACACAAACGCCATAGTTGGTGATAATTGCGGGGAAGGTCTTGATGTCATACTTGCTGAATGACCTGAAAGCCATGAAAATGGCTACGTTGGCAAGTATGGTGAGGAGTAAGTAAAACACGGTGGGCAAAATTAGTGAAAAGATTGAAGTGCGGTAATCACTAATAGTGATTTATTACAAGTTGTATATTACAAGTTGTATACTTACTTTTGCTTTGGTAATGATGAATCCATTTCTTTTAAAGGGCTATTTAGACAAAGATCATTTTTGTGATAGGGATGAGGAAACGGAGAAAATCATTACCGCTGTTCGTAATAGGCAAGACTTAACCATACATGCTTACAGAAGAATTGGAAAATCTGCCTTGTTAAAACATGTGGAAGCTCAAGTAGATAAGGAATTCTACTTTATTTATGCTGATATATGGGGTACAAGTTCAGTTTCTGATTTCTTGCGGGAGATTTCTAATGGAATTATCCAAAGTACTATTTTTTCAAAAAGAGGGATAGGGAAACGGCTCCAGGAATTCATAAAATCCATTGGTACATCCTTTACGATCGGTTTGGATGGGCGCCCTTCTATTGATGTCATTTATAACGATCAGGCTAGCATCTTTAAAAGTCTTCAAGAACTTATCACTTTTTTAAATAATCAGGATAAACCGGTGGTCTTAGCCATTGATGAGTTTCAAGAGATAAAGAAATATGATTCGGTTAACATTCCTATTGAGGCCACTTTAAGAAAGATAACGCAAGACAGTCAAAACATCAGGTTCATCTATAGTGGTAGTGAGTATCATCTGATAAACGAAATTTTCAATACTTATAACCGACCGTTTTATCAGAGTACACGAATGATGCAATTGGGTGTTATTCCAAAAATGAAATATCAGGAATTCATTCTCGCACACTTTAAAAAGGCTAGAAAACCTATTGAGGCAATTTTGGTTGGGCAGATACTGGATTTTGCTTATGTGCACACCTATTATGTTCAGGCCATATTCAATTACCTTTTCGGTTTGGCTAAAGTGCCTGGTAACTGGAATGAATTCGAACGGGTTTATCACCCATTCATTGAAGAGAAAGGAGTGTTTTATGCTGAGCTACCCGATAGAATTACAACGCAACAATTTGTGGTAACCAAAGCCTTCGCAAAGGCGGGAGTTGTAAAGTCACCCACCGGAGCTGAATTCCTTAGGTTGGCTAACTTCACGAATTCTAGTAGCATGCGAAGGGCTGTAAAAGCCTTGGAGGAAAAGCAAATTATAATCAAGGATGGAGAATTTTTCCGTATCTATGACGTGTTTTTAGGGCATTATTTAAAATTTAGTTTTTAGCAAATGATCAAAAGGCCAGAACTTTATGCGTTTACCCAAATAGCTGATTCAAGAGGCAACCTTTCGTTTTTAGAAGAGCTGAAGGACATCCCTTTTGAAGTCAAAAGAGTCTATTGGCTTAATGAAGTTCCTGAACAATAGGTTCGTGGAGGGCATGCCCATAAAGTCGGAGAACAGGTCATCGTTTGTATTCAAGGTGCTATTGAAGTTGTGTTAGAGTCCCAAGAAGGAGAACGTTTAACGTATACACTCGATCAGCCAGATAAAGGACTTTACATTCCACCATTGTGGTGGGGGAAAATGCTTTTCAAAGACAAGGCAATGTTATTGGGTTTAGCGTCAGATGAATTTTCCGAAGACGACTACATTAGAAATAGAGCGGATTTTTAATGTCAGGTTATCAACTCCATAATACATTGAACTCTAAAACTGAGGTTTGCTATGAGCCTTACGTCTATAATGAGATATCATTTCTGAGAACCAACAACGACTATATCCAGTATCATTTTTATTGGATAAATGTTGAGCAGAATGAGGCACATGCCCATGTCGCGTACTCAGTTGTTGACAATATTGCTTACAGCCCGCATAAACTTCCATTTGGGGGTATAGAGGTGTCTCGGAAACTAGGCGAGGACAACATAACTGAATTTCTACAAGAAGTTGAGCAAGCACTTAAAGACTCAGGGATTACAGGTATTAGACTTCATCAAGCCCCCAGTGCTTATTTTGATCACGCCACTGTGAGTAAATCATTATTGAATGAAGGCTACGAAGTAATTCAACATCGTGTATTTCATTCCATTGAGGTAAATGAGTCTGGTCTATTCGACCGAATGCATAAGATGGAGCAGCGAAAAATTAAAAAATGCATTGATGCAGGTGCTGAATTCAAAGAGTTGAAGAAAAGTAAAAAGGTACAGGCTTTTGAATGGATTGACAGGTTTAGAACCTTTGGTTACAAACCCCCATCAATGACCTGGACAGACTTAACTGATGTCAATAAGCGCAACCCTAAAATGTATAAAGTCTTTGGCGTATTTATGGATGGACACATGTTGGCAGCCACGGTTGTCGTTATAGTGAATGAAAAAATTGCTTATCATTTTATGCCTGCTAGTCATGTTGATTTTCAGGACTATAAAAAATTCAGTCCTATGGTTTTCTTGGTTGAGAACCTCTATAAATGGTGTCAAGAAAAATCCATTACGACACTGGATTTAGGTACGTCTTATGTGGAGATGAAGATGAAAACATCATTAGCTCAATTCAAAGAAAATATAGGAGGGAAGCCATCTGAGGCACTTAGTTGGCAGAAAACACTAACTTCGTAAAACTGTGGCTCGCTTAAAATCCGAATTCTTTAAAAGCTCATCTTGGTCGTTTACGGCAGTAGTGTTTCGTGCACTTGGAGGCCTTACGATCAATAAGCTTTTTGCGATATTTCTTGGTACCCCAGGTATTACTCTGCTTTCCCATTTTCAGAACCTCACGGCACTTTTTACACAACTTCCGAGCGAAGGTGTCAACCGCAGTATCATGAAGTACTGGTCAGACCCTCAGATAGATGAGGTAGAGCGGGTTAAACTTTTTAAGACAGGATTATGGGTTACGGCTCTAATCTTTGCAAGTACACTGGGCGTGTTATATTTCCGTTATCGCGATTACTTTTTTGATCGCTTTATTAATGATTATACTCCTCAACAGTTTTTAACACTTTTTATCCCTGCTGTTTTGTTAATGCTCATGTCGGGTTATCTCAACTCAGTCATTCTTGCTCTCAGGCGAGTGAAAGCGTATGCCATTATCAACATCGCAGGACTTCTCTTGCTCGTTAGTTTGGTGTATTTCGGTGTAACACAAGGCACACTGGACCAGGCACTACTGAGTTTTGCCCTTGGTTATGGTCTAATGTTCTTTTGTGCCCTTACGTATCTTATTTATAGAAGAAAGAGCATTTCATTAGGGGTAGGATTACCCGATGCTAAATCACTAAAGAAAATAAGTAAGTTCATCGCCATGGCGATTAGTGCAATTGCTTTGGGAAAACTTTTAGACTTTGGCGTGCGAGACTATGCGATTGAATTATACGGGCTAGATCGAACAGGCCTTTGGCAATCGGTAGCAAAAATGTCTACCAGTTATATGCTGGTTTTCACAGGCACGGTAGGGGTAGTGTATTATCCTAAGATGGCCTCTCTAATCCACAAGCCTGAAGAGCTCAAGCAATATGTGTTAAAGGTTATGGGGTTTGTCGCCTTCATTACCTTAATGTGCTTAAGCGTTTATTATTTGAATAAGGAGTTCATACTAAAGCTCTTTTTTGCAGATGGGTTCGAGAAAGCTGCCTACCTAGTGCGTTATCAAGTCATTGGCGACTTCTTTGCTATTCTTTCCTACCTCTTGGCTTATTTGCTTAGCGCTCGCGTGCAGACCATTAAATACATTGCAGCGCAGATCATTTCGGCAGTAATCTATCTCAGTCTGATATCATTGCTTATCGATCGCTTAGACCTAGAAGCATTAACCATGGCCTATATGTGGCGTTACATCGGTTTCTTTTTGATATTAGTAGTGTTCAATAGACGACTGCTCTTCAGATGAGGCCTCTAGTAAGCGTTATTTGTATCTCTTTCAATCACGCTCTTTATATTGAAGAGGCACTTAAATCTGTATTTGAACAAAGCTATCCTAACATCGAAGTCATCATCCTAGATGACGGGAGTGAAGACGGTAGTGCCGAAGTAATCCGAACACTTATTTCCGATAAAGAAATCAACTTCATTCACCATAAAACTAACCTCGGGTATACTAAAACTTTTAATGAAGGATTAGCACTTGCTAGGGGCGAATTCGTGATCGATTTTGCTTTGGATGATGTAATGCTTCCTGATTTCATAGCGTCTGGTATTGATCGATTTGAAAAGGAGCCAGTTTCAATAGGAGTAGTTTATTCTAATGCTGACTATATAGATGCGACTTCAAAAGTCATTGGGAATCATAAGGAGATATTGTTGAAGAAAAAACTGGTGAGTGAACTGCCCGAAGGAAACGTTTTCGAGCAAGTTATAAGGCGGTATTTCATTTGCACCCCCACTATGATTATCAGAAAACAAGTGTTCGATCGCTTGGGTGGATATGATGAAACCTTGACCTACGAAGATTTTGATTTTTGGGTAAGGTCTTCTCGATATTGGAACTATGCCTATTTGGATGAAGTACATATGCGCAAGCGTAAACTTCAAACCAGTATGTCTGCTAGTCGCTATCACCATCATCAAAATGATCAATTGGAAGCCACACTCAATGTGTGTAAAAAGGCCTTTCACTTGTGTAAAAGCAAAGCTGAGCTACGGGCACTGAATGAGCGTCTGAATTACGAGTACAGGCAATGTCTCAGAAATGATGCTAAAGAGCTTGCGGAAGAATACAAAGACCTCTTACAATTGATGGGTGGGCATACCCATATGGTTTCTAAGCTGGTGAATTATCTGAAACTAGATTTCCATCGGTAAGCCTAGTAGCCTTGCGAAAAGTGTAGTTATTTTAGATGACGTGTTCCACTGATTTGCGTTGTTTTCGCTAGTCGCTAGTCGCTAGTCGCTAGTCGCTAGTCGCTTACTTCTGATAGAATTTATCAATTAAGCCTCTGCCATACTGCCAAGCTGCCTCTGAGCCTTCTTTTATCTTTTCTTTCTTCTCGATTACGGTTTCATAAGGAACATTGAATTCTTTCCAAGTACCGCCATCGTTGCTGTCATTTTGCATCATAGGAGCGAGGCGATCCATGGCCTTGGCAAATTTAGCTTCAGCTGTCTCCGCTGCTTCGAACTCTTCCCATATAGTAATCAATTCTTTGGCCTGATACTCAGGAAGTAAACCGAATATTCTCTTAGCAGCTTTTAGCTCTTCCTCTGTATTGTTATGATCTTTTTTGGTGTCAAAAAGAAAGGTGTCACCCGCATCGATTTCAACGATGTCGTGAATGAGGAGCATCTTGATCACTTTCAGTAGATCTACTTTTTCATTGCTCTGTTCTGACATTACCAGCGCCATCATGGCCAAATGCCAGCTATGTTCAGCATCGTTTTCATTTCTCGTACTATTAAAGAGGGAGGTCTTGCGCTGAATGTACTTCAGCTTATCGATTTCTTTAATGAATGAGATTTGCTTTTCGAAATTGGATGCTTCCATGGTTTTTATTTGAGGGCATAAAAAAAGCCAATTCTAAAGAATCGGCCTATTGAATTCGAATCAAAATAGTTGTTAGGCTACTTCTGCAACACTCACGTCAACTCCGTCTGTTGCAAAGTTTGGAATGTCACTCACTGCGGCTACTCCTTCGGGAGAGCCCATGCTTGCTTGAAGCTGTTCCATGCTGCTAAAATACAATGCAGCCATTCTATACTGAGAAGCTTGACTGCCATCAGGTGTTCCTACGAATTTACCCAGCTCTACTTTACTGACACCTGGAATAGCCCCTGCAATAGGTAGGTGTGTCTCTGCATAATACTTTTCAAAAGCCGCTGGGTCTTCAGGATGGCCATACATTACTACTAATTTTACCATGATTTTTGTTGTTTGAATATTTAATATAGCCATAGATAACAATAAAGCCGAATGGTGCTCGGTCATCATAAAATGAGAAAACAGAAAATATTTCCTCTCTTTTTAGAAACTAATTATTAATATTGGAGTTAATTACCAAAAAGAGAGGAAATGAAAAAGATTACACTCGGTGCTTTTGAAGAAATGGTTTTACTCATGGTCGGAGTACTACAAGACAATGCTTATGGCGTAACCATAAAAACTGAATTGGAATTGAATCTTAAGAAAACAATTAGCCTTGGAGCATTGTATGCCGCCCTTCAACGCCTCGAGGAAAAGAAATGGGTTAACTCTAGAATTGGTGGAATTACCGAAGAACGGGGAGGTCGAAGGAAACAATATTTCGATATAACGAAGGAGGGTGTAGTAGCACTGAATGAAGTTCGAACAATGAGGAACGAATTGTTTGATCGTTTGCCGGCCAAAAAAGTCCAATGGCTTAAACTATGAGTCGAGGTAACCTTCATAAAAGGCCTCCGAGATTTGGAGAGTGGTTACTTAAGAGCTTCTGTTCTTATGATTACCTGAGTACGGCCATGGGCGACATGGAAGAAATTTATCAAAACAATGTAGAAACTAAGGGTGATGCAAAGGCTCGGTGGCTCTATACTAAAGAAGCCATTGGTGTGGTTTACCACCTTTATTTCAAAGGAAGAAGTCAATACTCAATAAATTCAATCGCAATGCTCAAAAACAACATCATCGTATCCTTAAGAAACCTAAGAAAGAACAAAGGCAACGCTTTCGTGAATATTCTAGGCTTAAGTTCGGCAATGGCAGTCTTTCTACTCACAATCACTTATACTTCTTATGAGTATAGCTATGATACCCATCATGATGAGTCAGAGAATATTTACCGTGTTTATAAAAGTGTAAATACGATAAATGACCCAGAGTATAGAGACTCAGGTACTCCTGCGCCTCTTTCTAAAGCTCTAACAAGTGAATTCCCACAAGTCCTCGGTGCTGCAAGGGTAATGAGCTATCGAAAAATATTAATGGAAACCGATAGTGAGAAATTCATAGAACCACTAGTTCATCCTGCCGATGCATCAATTTTCAAGGTTTTCAGTTTCAAAGCCATAAGCGGGGATATAAGTGACTTTTTATCCGAGCCCCTTACTGTAGCATTATCAGCATCTACTGCACTCAAGTACTTTAATTCGGTAGATGTCGTTGGCGAAACACTCACCTTCAATGGACAAATACAGATGAAAATTTCTGGAGTGTTTGAGGATATGCCTGACAACTCTCACTTTAAAATGAGTGTTCTCGTTCACTTAGAGAGTGTAATGGAAGCCTTTAATCAGAATATGGCACTTTGGGGTAACAACCCTTTTTTTACATATGTCCGCACTGAGCCAAACATAGACATCAAGAATCTCGAAGCTCAATTGCCATTGCTGCGAGAGAAATATGCAAATGATCCGGTAGACGAAGATGGACAAGATTATACGTACTTTTTACAACCATTTACAGACGTCCATTTCGATCAAAGAATTCTAGGAAGTTTAGGTACGCCTGTCGATGGGAAGCGACTGAATATGTTTCTGATCATCGCTTCAATCATTTTGGGTATGGCATGTATCAATTACATAAATCTTGCTACCGCGAGGTCCATTGTGAGGATGAAGGAGGTAGGTATTCGTAAAGTGATTGGCGCCAAGAAGAGCAACTTAATACTCCAGTTTTTACTTGAGTCAGGAATCCTCGTGTTTATGTCATTGTTTGTAGCATTGCTCATTACAAAGCTTCTATTGCCAATCTTCGGTGGTTTTGTAGGAAGGCCGCTTGTCATAGATTTGCAGCAGCCACAAATCTGGTTTTTTATTCTTGCACTAGGGCTTGCACTTTCTCTTGTATCTGGAGTATATCCGGCAATTATTACAACCAATTTTAAGCCTGTCAATGCACTTTATGGCAGAGGGTTATCGGGAAAGAAGAGTGGAATTTTAAGGAATTCACTTGTGGTATTTCAGTTTTCGGCATCATTCGTATTGATCATCGGAGCCATCATTCTAGGGCGTCAACTGAATTATATTGACAGTCTGGATACTGGCTATGCGAGAGATCAGATCGTTATTTTAAGCACAAATGATGACGCCATAGATGATCGATTGAAAGAATATATGGCAGAGATTAGCAAGGTTTCTGGTGTCTCTGCTGTGGCTACCTCATGGTCGTTGCCTACTAATGTGACTTCAAATACTGAGGCCAATTGGACTGGAATAGCTGATGCTGAAAGACTACCAATGTACATGCTAGGGGTGACTCATGATTTCTTTAACCTGTATGAGATTGATGTAATCGAGGGTAGGTCATTTGACAAAGAAATTTCGACCGATAGGAATTCTATCTTGCTGAATGAAACTGCTGTGAAAAAGTTAGGTTGGGACAACGCGATCGGTAGAGAAATGATTACCCAGTCAGGAATTAAGTCGACCGTCATTGGCGTAGTAAATGATTTTCACATAAAATCACTTCGTGAGGAAATACAACCACTTCAAATCATTTTAAGCAGTAACTACGCAACACTTTCTGTAAAGATTGAATCTGAACTTTATGAAACACTTGTCAAAATTGAGGAAGTTTATGAGAGCTTTTCTCCAGTCTACCCTTTCGAATACAGGCTGTTTGAAGATATTTATGATAAGGTCTATGAAGAAGATGAAAGGACGGCTCAGTTATCCTTCTGGATTACGCTCATTACTATTATTGTCGCCTGTTTAGGGTTATATGGGTTGGTTACGCATAGGGTTGAACATAGAACAAAAGAGTTAGGGGTCAGAAAAATTTTAGGAGCAGCAACGAGTAGTATTGTTGGGCTCCTTGCAAAAGATTTCTCACGCGTCTTATTGATTGCTTTTCTGATTGCTGGGCCATTGGCTTATTACATCATGAATCAATGGCTTGACGGCTTTGCTTACCATATCACTATTGATGCGCTTACGTTCATTATCAGCTTATTACTGATGCTATTAATATCGGTAGTGACGATTGGATATAGAACCTATAAGGCAGCGAGTAGTAATCCTGTTGATGCCTTAAGATTGGACTAATGAATTAGACCAAACCCATTTTCTCCATGCGGTAATACTCACGAAAGCTGATCATACGCTGTTGCGTTTCATCCCAAAGCTTATTTGACATCAAGCTTAGACTTTCTCTAAAATTGATGACCGTTGGGAATTGGTTCAGCCATGGGTTTTCCTTAATGCACTGCTGCAAATTGTAATTTGGGATTGCTGGGTTTAGGTGATGCACGTGGTGTATCCCAATGTTTCCAGTCAGCCAATTAAAGACTTTAGGTACTTTGTAATAGGTACTTCCTTTTAAAGCAGAAGTAATGTAATCCCAATTCTTTTTCCATTGCTTGTAACCATGTTCATGTTGATGTTGGACATAGAAAAACCATATGGCAATAATTGAAAAAAGTGTAAGTGTAGTAAAGTGCACTAACAAGAACTCTTTCCACCCCAAGGTGAATCCGAGGGTAGCGAAAATACCTAGCATCACTAAATTACTTACGATCACACTGCCTTTTAACTTTTGAAAAGCAGGCATTTGAATTTTAGCTAACCTGTTATGAATGAAAATGTAGTACACGGGGCCAATTAAAAACATCACGAGAGGGGAGCGATAGATACGGTAACCTAGTCTCTTGCCTTTGCTCATAGCTTTGTATTCTGCTACTGTATAAGTAGTTACATCACCAATATCTCTTAATTCGAGTTGCCCATTTAGTTTATGATGTACACTATGAGATTTCGCCCAATAACTGAACGGAATAGCAGACAAGTAACTACAGAGATGGCCAATAATTTTTTGTGCTTTTCTATTCTGAACGAATGACTGATGTCCACAGTCATGCTGAATGATAAAGATTCTCACAAGGAAAAAGGCATTCACTGCGCCAAGCCCCAAAGTAATCCAATAGCTATAGTCTAGGCTTAAATACATTAAAACCCATATCCCGATGAAAGGAATGAATGAGTTTAGGATTTGAATAGTTGCCTTTGTTTTATGCTCTTGCGTGTACTTCTTAAGACTTAAAATCTTTTCCTTACTAAGGACTATTTTTTCTGCGGTCGCTTGCTTCATTTGACTCTTTAATCTTTTGTAAAGCTATTTGTTTAAAAGAATATAACGAACTGATAACACTCGATTTTGATAAAAAGTGTCATCGGGCACATCTTACACAATGTTGACTTTCAGGTCTGATCAGCATACGCCCAATCGGAATAGGTTCTTTACAGCTTAGGCATAATCCGAATTCGGGACTGCCAATTTGAGCGCTTACGTTTTTTAATGCGGAGAGTTTACTCTCTGCCTGACGAAGGGCTGCTTCTGTTACGCTTTTATTGTTGATAGCATCCATTCGAGAAAGTCTACCAATGGCGTCATCAGGCGAGATGGGTTTTGAGGCTTCTTTGTATTCAATAATTATTGCTTGGGTACGTTCAATTTCTACTTCTATTTGCTGCTTTAACGCTGAAGAGTCTATACCTCAATTTAGTCATCTTTTGATGATCCCCTTTTCTCCGAGAAGATCTCTTCTGATTGAAAAAGCAAAGTGTTCGAATTCAAAATTGACAGCATCATCATTCACATGCGCGGTATCTTCTGCTGTTTTCGGAGCCTTTTCGCCATTGATAATTTCGGTAAATGCGGTTTTCAATTGGGTAATTCGAATGGGTTCTGCAACAGGGGTATTGTGGGCGGTGAATACCTTTGTCAATCCTTTACTTTTCTCGAGGAGGCGTTCAAGACTTGTTTGGTAAGCCAGTAGGTCTGTCTCTGGATCAAATAGCCAAATTGGACCTTCATAAAAAGTGTCTCCAGTCCACATAAAGCCACTTTCCTTGTCTCGTAAGACTACCGCATCTGGTGTATGGCCAGGTGAGGCGATTACTTCTAAATTTCTACTACCAAGATCTATGATATGTCCATCTGAAATAAGTTCAGTGATAGTGAAGGGTTTGATGTGATAGGCAGTAGTGTCGAAGCCTTGTGCTCTTTCTAAGCATATTGCTTCTGAGCTCACCTCATGGCTTACCAACGAGTGGGCCATGCCGTTTTCTGCCCTACTGATCGTGTATTCCGTGTTCATCGCTAGGATGTTGTCGAATTCATAATTGCTACCGATATGATCATAGTGTGTATGTGAGTTCAATACAGTAATCGGTAGTGAAGTCAGCTCTTCCACGACTAACCTAATCGAGCTTATGCCCATACCCGTATCAAACAATAATGCTTTATCATTTCCAATAATCAAATAGGAGATGACTTCTTGAAAATTGAAAGGTTCGGCAATGGCGAATACACCTTCTGCGACAAGGTAAACCTTAAACCAGTTGCTCGAAGTTTCTATTTCCTGAAGTTCGGAATACTGAGACCTGAGCTCTTGATCACACCAATCTTCATTTGTGTTGACTATCCTATTGCAAGAAGATATGAGTATCATACATGTCAATAGAAGCGTGAGTTGAAACTTGGCCATTAGGTTGAAATCGAGTTTATGTAATGCTACTATAATCATCTTCTTGTAGGTTAAAGTAAAAAAGGTGTCGGAAATCCCAACAGCTTTTTATTAAAAGGACAGTTTCAGCATCTGATGAATGCTTCGAAATCCATTTTTATGAATTGCTTTTAGCGAACCAATATTGCCTGCTTCGCAGGAACAAATAGGGGTTCTCCCCGAATCATAGGAGAGCTCTTTTGCTTTACCTAATAAATAGGTGCCTAAGCCCTTTTTTCTATGATTTAGACCGACCACCATACCAATGTCAGCAAATCGATGGTCAGAATCACTTAGTCTTACTTCACAGGTGCCCAGTACTTCGGTACCATCGGTTAGGTAGAAGAGCTCTCCCCGAGAGATTAGATTTAATAGATAATTGTTGAGCCATGCTACCGGAGCACCAATCGTGTCATGATAAAAGTCCACTAAACCATTTAAGTCTGCTTCCCAAGCCAGTTTTAATTGACCAGAAGGATGTATAACCTCAGATTTAATCAGGTCACTGAATAAATAGGTGTCAATTACCATTGATTGTTGAAAGCTTATGGCAAGTGACTGAAAAACGGGATTGTTAGTCCCTACTAAAGCCGATTTGATCTGTTTTTGATCAATGAGCTGTTCTAAAATATGAGGGCCTTCCTGAAGCTGCTCTGGCTGAACAAAAAACTGTAGTAACCGATTGTCATCATCAATGCAAGCGTACCCGATCAATTGATTGTCTAGCCGAATCTCTAAGTGCTTTGAAGAATCCGTGATGGTCTCCCACATCCCGTCTTGGGGAGCGGTGAGTGTTTCTCTCCACTTTACTTTTAGTGGTTCGAGGGCTTTATGATATATTATTTCGTTGAAAAATAGCTGTTTACGCATTGTGTATAAGATTACCTTTGGCCAAAAGGCCTTTTGTGTTAATAAGATTTGAGAAGGACTAGAACTGAAACATCTAATCGAGTGAAATGCAATAGAGTCATGAGATAAGCTGAACTTATCTTAAGGAATTTTGAAATACATGACTCAGGATTATACAATCATGTATGAAAGATACCAAAATCAAATGGAACTTTCCAATACGAGCTAATCAGTAACTTTTCAGTCTTTTTATGAAAGGTAAAGTCAGCCTGGAAGTGAGATTTCCAGTAATTCTAAGTCATTAGGACCTTCCGGAAACTGAGGGTTCATACGGGGCTGACTCGCAAATGAATCAACTTTTAGAGAATTTAAGTGCTATTTCAAAGCCTCTTTAATCATTCTTCGGTAGGCTATTTTTTTTCGAATTGGCTTTGACTAAAATATAGGTTACCCCAGTCAATACAGATACCATTATGCTAGTGAAACCTATGTAGTCATCACTAATTCCCAAAGGAATTTGTGAGATCATGACCATCAGAATGGCCATGGCGTAGAAGCCATTCCTAAAAATAGAGGCTATACGCTCGATGTCATATTCAGCTTTTTCTTCAGCCGACATGGTATTATAACCCGCGATTAGAAAGTACATCTTTCCATACTTGACGAGGCTTCCAAGTAGTACAAAAAACATAGTGATGGCAATGATTAACATGACTCGTTTATTTGATGACTAACATTCTAGGGTTTATTGGATATAGCCACTCTATACCTCGTGTTGTGATGACTGCATCATCTTCAATAGGAACTCTTAATTTCTTTCCACCCCATTCTGGGATCTTGGTATAGGCGAAGAATTCAATGGATATCAGATTAGAAGGCCTGAGTTCATAATTAATTCTCACGGGGTTCCAGTAGGCAATAGATGGTCCAATGCCGTGGCCCCAATTACCAACTGAATGACAACCAATGATAACATCAGTAATGTCGAGGTCAGTGAATTGATTGAAGCCGGCCATGCGATTGAATCCACCTGCTGATAATGCTTTGTAGACTGCCTCTTCAGATTCCTTAGCAGTTACACCGGGTTTGATGGTTTTCTGGATGATATCGCGCACTTTCATGCTCTGATCAAAGGCATTTTGGATGCCTGCTGGCACACGAGTTTCACCCTCTTTCAATACATAGGCGATTCGCTTCATATCGGTGAACATGTTCATTAGGCCAACGCCCCAATCAATCATAATGACATCGCCTCCTTGAATGATACGGTCATTAGAGCTTGCTTCTACGCCATCAGGGCCTGTGATGTAAACGGAAGGCATTCCGAATGAAGAGCCTAAGTTATTTTTGAACTGTTGTTCCTTCATCCACCAAGCAACATCTTCTAGGGTAGTGATGCCTGGGGTGATTACTTCGTTGGATAATGCTCTTTCCGCGATGGTATAAGAAAATTCACCTGCTTCACCATAAATGGCGATTTCACTAGCAACACGTCTAGACCTGAAATCAGAAACGAGTTTTTCTGCGGATACAAATCGATCTGCGTATTTCTTACCCAGTATTTCGGTTAATTCAAGGAACCCAGAGTGGGTGAGGCCATCAGCACCACCAATATTCTTTGAGATATTCAATCCAATGCTTTTTGGGTCGCGGGCAGTGACAAACTCTTTCAGTTCATCTACAGATCCAAAATAGTCATAAGCGCCCCCTTGCTTTAATAAGTAGCCGTCATTGCCCAGAGAGGCGCGCTCAATGCGATCACCACCACGATCGGTGAAGATATAGTAGCTCCCAAATGAGCCCACATAGCCTTCGCCCATATCTGAGTACAAAGGATCAAGATTTCCCTCACGGTTCATGATGATCCACATATCGATATTATTCTCTTTCATGACCTCAGGGAGTACTAAATCGAATTTGTCGTTTCGGACCTGATTCATCTTTCGCCATCTGCGCATGGCTTCTTGGCTATAGGCTGTAGTACAAAGGATTAATAGTAGGGCAGTAACAAATGTTCTCATGGTTGGAGGATGGTATTTAAATCTAAAATACTAATTAATATTTACTTGAAGATTTAGTTAGTGGATGATATCCCGTTTGCTAGTGGAGCGTGGTAAATATCTTTCTAAATCTTTCAGGCAGCTGATCCTGAATATGTATTTCTTCCGCTGTGAATGGGTGTATGAATGTTAATGAATGTGCATGAAGGTAGAGTCCTTTACCATTAAGAATCAGCCCTTCCTGTCCGTAGTCTTTGTCGCCTAGAATAGGATTTCCTATGCTTGATAAGTGTATGCGCAATTGGTGCCTTCTACCCGTTTCTGGCTTTAATTTAACCAAATTTAGCGTTCCAAAACGTTCGGAAGGTACCGATTCAATTACCTCGTAATGAGATCTAGAAAGCTTGTTTTCGATCGGTAAATTAATCGTTCCTTGACCATCCATTTCGCCCATTGTGACCGCATAGTAGACCTTCGCCACAGTCTTTTCTTCAAAGAGTTTGTTCAGTTCACGAATGCTAAGGCTTGTTTTACCAACCAATAGGATGCCTGAAGTTGCATAGTCTAAACGGTGGATGGGTTGAGGCCGCACTTTGTCTGGAAGGCTACTTGGTTTTAGATTTTGACCTAAGGCATTTGCAATGGTCTTAAAACTGTTGCCACTTACTTGAATGCCAGCAGGTTTGTGAATCATTGCCAGGTGCTCATCTTCGAATAAGACTTTTAGTGGTAAGATGAGCTCGCGTTTTGGTTTTGTCTCTTCAGGAAATGTGATCGTGATTGTTTCTCCACCTCTGATCCAAGTGGCTGTGGATGCGACTGAGTCGTTGACAAGGATATATTGCTTCTTCAGACTTTTCTTAAGGGCTGATTTGGTCGCGGCACTATTGAATACACCAACGCCATACTCTTGCAGTCGAACAGGGGTTGGAAGTAGCGGTACAATATGGGTTTCGGTGGTCTCGATCTTAGTTGTTTGATAACTGGTTCTACAAATCTCTGAACAATTTTTAAATTGCTTAACAAGTTCCATTTAAAGGTATAGCCTTAAATGGAATTATAGAATCATCAACCTTAAAGAATCTGTTATGCTCAACCTCAGAAAAAGTACTGTTCTAGTACTCTCAATGCTCTGTTTATTTTCGTTGTCAAATCTCTCTGCACAATCTTCGGATGTTGCATCCATGCAGAAAGCAGCCAATGGTTTAAAATTACGAAATATTGGCCCTGCCGTAATGGGAGGTAGGATTGCAGACATTGCGGTCAACCCTCATAATAAGAGCAACTGGTTTATCGCTGTAGGTTCTGGGGGAGTATGGAAAACTGACAATAGCGGCATCACTTGGAAGCCAGTTTTTGACAATGAATCATCTTATTCTATTGGTACCATTACCATTGACCCGAATACACCCAGCACGGTTTGGGTAGGTACGGGGGAAAACGTCAGTGGTCGACATGTAGGCTGGGGTGATGGAGTGTATAAGAGTACGAATGCTGGCGCCACTTGGCAAAACATGGGTTTAGAAAAGTCTGAGCACATTGGTAGAATATTAGTAGATCCACGTAATAGTGATGTTGTATTTGTTGCTGCGGAAGGTCCACTCTGGTCTTCAGGTGATGAAAGAGGGCTTTACAAATCTACTGATGGCGGTAAGACATGGTCTGCACCACTTCTAATAGATGAGAACACGGGTGTTACAGATATGGAGTTCGATCCATCTAATCCAGATGTCATCTATGCAGCTGCCTATCAGCGTAGAAGAAAAACATGGTCTTTATTATCAGGAGGACCCAAATCTGGAATTTATAAGTCGACCGATAATGGTGATACATGGAAACAAATCACAACTGGTCTGCCAGGTGCCGACAAGGGTAAAATTGGTCTTGCAGTTACTCCCGCAAATCCGGACCTAGTCTATGCCACCATAGAGTCAGACAACAGAAACAAAGGATTCTACAAGTCGACTGACAAAGGGGAAAGCTGGACAAAACAAAATAGCTATACTTCCGGAGGAACGGGGCCTCACTACTATCAAGAAATTGAAGTCTCTCCACAAAACCCTGATTTGATATATCAAATGGACGTATTCATCCAAGTGACGCGGGATGGGGGCAAGTCTTTTAACGTGTTAGGCAATGGACGTGAAAAGCACAGTGACAATCATGCCTTATGGATCGACCCAGATAATGGGAATCACTTGATCGCTGGAACTGATGGTGGACTGTACGAAACTTACGATGAAGGAACCACTTGGCGACAATTCCCCAATTTACCGATCGCTCAGTTTTACAAAATTGCTTTAGATAATGCCGAACCATTTTATAATGTCGTGGCAGGAGCTCAGGATTTAGGAACATTACTCGGCCCAACCCGAACCACAAATACCGAAGGCGTTAGAAATCAAGATTGGTATGTTCCCTTAGGAGCTGACGGTTATGATGCTGCCTTCGATCCTGAAGATCCAAATACGGTGTATATGGAAATTCAAGGAGGTGAGTTGAATAGACTTGACAGAAAAACGCAAGAAGTGATTAAGATCAAGCCGTCCCCTGCACCAGGTGATGCACCAGAAAGATTTAATTGGGATGCACCAATCGTGGTGAGCCCTCACGACAATAAGACCTTATTCTTCGGTTCTCAGCGTGTTTGGAAAAGTGAAGACCGAGGAGATTCATGGACTGCCATTAGCAAAGACTTAACTACAAACACGAATCGCTATACCTTAGAAATGATGGACCGTGTACCAAGTGTTGATGCATTGTATGACAACGGTGCCATGTCAAAGTATGCGACCTTGACGGGTATCTCAGAATCACCAGTTACAGAAGGCCTTCTATATACAGGGTCGGATGATGGTTTGATCCACGTGAGTGAGGATGGAGGCCAGAACTGGAAGAAAGCAGGGAACCTTCCAAAAGTACCGGAACGCTCTTTTATTAACGATGTGGAGGCTTCGCAACATGATGCGAATACCGTTTTTGCTATTGCTGATGGGCATAAATTGGGCGATTATAATACCTATCTCTTTATGAGTAAGAATAAGGGGAAATCATGGCAATCAATTGCTGGCGATCTACCTGCTGAAACAATCGTTTGGTCAATCAAGCAAGACCATGAGGATGAGAATTTACTATTCTTAGGTGCAGAATACGGAATTTACTTTTCTCCAAATATGGGAGTGAACTGGATTAAGTTAGGTAACGGGGTGCCAACGATAGCTTTCCGTGATATTGAATTACACCCAAGAGATAATGATCTCGTAGGCGGAACGTTTGGTAGAGGCATCTATGTCTTGGATGATTACTCTCCATTAAGAGAAATGAGTAATGCCATTAAGGCCAAGTCGAATACAGTTTTCCCTGTTAGAGATGCTTGGTGGTACATTCCTAGTACGCCTATGCAGGCGGCTGGTATGCCTTCTGCAGGATCTACAAGTTTTAAGTCACCTAATCCTGACTTCGGTGCTCTAATTACTTATTACCTCGATGATATGCCTAAGACTTCCAGGAGTCAAAGACTTGAAGCTGAAAAAGCGATGGCAGCTAAAGGAGAGAATATACCTTTTCCAGGATGGGATAAATTGGGTGAAGAGTCACGCGAGGATAGTCCTAGTGTTATGCTCTTAGTTCGTGATCAAAAAGGTGAGGCTATTCGCTGGATTCCTGGTGCTTCAAGTAAAGGAATGCATCGTGTGAGTTGGGATTTGAGGCTACCTGCTTCAGATCCTATTAATTTAAGCCAACCTGGTTTCCGACCACCTTGGGCAGGAACTCCTCAGGGACCGATGGTAGCACCGGGCCAGTATTCTGTACAACTGTTTGTGCTGAATAACGGAAGTCTTCAGTCACAAGGAAGTGCGCAAAGCTTTATGGTGAAAGCTGCACCAAACGCAAGTGCTGGAGCAGATTATGAGGCAGTAGTTGCCTTTCAGATGCGAGGTAATGAATTGTCAAGGGAAATTTTGAATACGAACAGAAGGATGGGAGAAGCCAGTGAAAAGCTTAGATTTATTCAGGCTGCTTTATTGAAGACTCCTGGTGCAACTCCTGCTATGTTTGCAACATTTAAGTCATTGAACAATAGTTTGGCTGACTTGCGAATGAGCCTTAACGGAGATCCGATTCCTTCATCTAGAAATGAATCCACTTCTCCTTCAATGAGAGGAAGATTAGGAAATGCTATGGGCGGAAGCAGTGCAACCACACAAATGCCAACGGCTGTCCAGCAAAGAGATTTAGGCCTTGCTGAAAGTGGCTTTGCACAATTTCAAAGTGAGGCGGAGGCGTTCTTTAAAGAAATGGCCGCTTATGAAGTAGTATTGGAAAAAGCAGGAGCTCCTTTTACTCCGGGTAGAAAGAAATAGCCCAAAAGGATGATAAAATGAAAAAGGAAGTCTATCAATAGACTTCCTTTTTTGGTTTGATAGTTTGAGTTAATATCTCCAGTTCATCAGTGATCGCAAAAACCATATTTTCATCTAATTCCCCTTCGCTGAAAATGTTCTTTATATGGCGTCCAACAACTGTTCTGTCTCGGTCAAATAATTTACCAAGTTAGTTCTGATTCAGCCAAACTGTATCGTTATCAAAAGTTACTTGAACCTCAGTTTGTCCGTCAGAACTTTGATAGATTTCAATTTCGCTATTTCTTAATTACTTTTAAAGTGAACGGAAAAGTTGATTTTATGAAAAAGGTATTAGTAACAGGTGTGTCGGGTTATGTAGGTCAACATTGTGCAGCAGCGCTATTGACGGCAGGGTATGCTGTAAGGGGTTCATTAAGGAGTCTGACTAAGGCCGATGATGTAACAGCCGGCATCAAAAAAGAAGTTGATCCAAAAGGCAACTTGGAATTCTGTGAGTTAAATCTATTGGCTGATGAAGGATGGGATAAGGCCATGGAAGGATGTGATTATGTATTGCATGTAGCTTCTCCCTTCATTATGAAAGCACCGAAAGATGAAAATGAATTGATCAAGCCTGCGGTAGAAGGTACGCAACGCGCTTTGAATGCTGCAAAAAGGGCAGGCGTAAAACGTATCGTTATTACCTCATCAATTGTCGCAATGCTAGGCGATATCAATGGGTCGATGAATTTGAACCAAAACAGTTGGACAAATGTGAAGGCAAAACATGCTACAGCTTACTTGAAGAGCAAAACCCTTGCTGAGAAAAGTGCATGGGAATTTATTGAGAACCAGGAGGGAGATGAAAAGCTAGAATTGGTAGTTATAAATCCAGGGCCTATTTACGGCCCAACCCTAACGGGGAATTTATCGGGAGAGTCTATGACCATGTATGCTAAGATGATCAAGGGACAAGTGCCTATGTTGCCCCGTGGAAGTGTCAATTTTTCTGATGTAAGAGACGTTGCCAGCATTCATGTACAGGCATTGGAGAATAGTGAGGCCAATGGTCAGCGGTTTATTGTAACCACAGAGAAACCCTATACTTTTCAAAAAATGGCGTTGATCCTAAAATCCAATGGATATGACAAGGTGAGCACTAGGTTAGCCCCTAATTTCTTATTGAAAATACTGGCCAATTTCAATGATGAGTTGAAGGGCCTAATGCCGTTTTTAGGACATATGATTAATGCTGATGTAAGTCCTACAATGAAAACCTTCAATTGGAAACCGATTCCGATTGAGAAAATGGTGCTGGATACAGCGGAGTCTGTGCAGAAAATAATCAAAGATTAGAATTCAATTTGGGGATGTTGTCTAAAGCACTTTGTCCTAAATTTACTCTATAATTTCGTAGTCAATACTAAGTTTTCTTAAGGACCTTAAAGCTGAGGCAGAGTTTCTATTTTCCACCTCAATATCTATAGCGTCTCCTGCTAAAAGGATGCCTGCAAGTTCATTTGAGAGGGAGTCACTCGTGTGAGTTGAAATCTCTGCAATACATTTGGCTATCGCTCTTTTATCGGGTCTCTGAGCGTCACAAGACAATAAGTTTAGTTTCATAAGTATAATTTATCAAAAGTTCCTTTATTCAAGCCCGGCCCTTGCTTGGTTAAATAATTCCGAATCATTGAGCATAAATTCTAAAATGGGGCGGCACTTATTTTTGCAAGCAGGATAGAAAACCTTGTGTTCTTTTTCTTTATTCTTTGGAGGATTCCCCCACCAAAACTCGGCCAAAGCGATTGGCTTTAATCGGTGCTTGAAGGCATGGTGCAGTAGTTTGGGAGCAGTACATTCACCAGCAGCCGATGGAGGGTTACTATGCGATGAACTCTGAAATATTTCAAATACATTTTTCTCCTCTCCAAGCAGGTTTAAGAAGCGATAACTTTCAAAAAGTTGTTGTTGCAAGGCTAGCGATTTCTGTTTTCTGTTTTTTGTCAATGTGGCAATTTCAGATGGACTCTCA
>ENA-OUOG01000452-OUOG01000452.1-marine-metagenome-genome-assembly--contig:-NODE-452-length-54353-cov-5.572702_pt1 | contig 54353 bp, 50 predicted proteins | sample MGYA00248635_ERZ508505 | MGnify/ENA primary metagenome ERZ508505 (study PRJEB26176, sample SAMN06267871) | marine metagenome | isolation source: Saanich Inlet, British Columbia, Canada | place: Pacific...
AAAAAGAAGCTTTTTATGTCCTCCAAAAAAAATATAAGCAATTAAACTAAAAACAAAGCATATGTCAATTCAATCTTCCACATCAAAAATCCCTATCAGTCAAAAGATTGCTTTTGGCGTGGGGATGCTGGCCAATCAAATGTTCCCAGCAGCCATCAGTATTTTTATCGTTGTGCTTGTTCAGGACTTAGGCTTTCCAGGCTGGATGTGGGGAGTTGTGTCTTTAGCTCCACGAATTTTTGACTCGGTCACTGACCCTATTATGGGGTTTATCTCTGACAACACAAAATCAAAATGGGGAAGAAGAAGACAGTACGTTTTCATTGGAGCAATTATCATGGGGATTTCATTCATCATCATGTGGCAACTCTTTAGAGATAATCCCATTGACTATAACTTTGCTTATTTTCTTTTTTGGTCATTTGTTTTTTACCTCGGTCTAACCATTTTCAGCGTTCCCTATGTGGCCATGGGTTACGAAATGAGTGATGATTTTCACGAACGAACAAGCATAATGGCCGTTGCTCAATGGATCGGGCAATGGGCATGGGTAATCGCTCCCTGGTTTTGGGTCATTATGTACGACACCGAATGGTATGCAACTGCAGATATTGCTGTAAGAGATTTAGCGGTATGGGTTGGTGTCATTTGCGCCTTATTTGCCATTACGCCTGCAATCTTTATAAAAGGAAAATCAACCTTAAACGAAGATTATTCGCCCCTCAACCTAAAAAATGTGGGAGGAAGTCTAAAAGAAATCTGGCACAGTTTTGTAGAAGCATTTAAATCTTCCCCTTTTAGAAAGCTTTGTTTTGCAACCTTTTTAATCTTCAATGCCTTCAATACCGTTGCTGCTTTTACCTTTTTTATCATTGTCTACTATCTGTTTAGCGGAGATGCAGGTGCTGCAGGAATATGGCCTACTCTTTTTGGGAGTATAGGTGCTTTATCAACCACTTTTTTAGTCATTCCTACTGTTGCTCGCATGTCTAAATTGATGGGGAAAAAGAAAGCCTTTTTAATTTCTCAATCCATTTCTGTTTTCGGATATATCTTACTTTGGTTTTTATTTGTTCCCGGAAAACCCTATTTGTTCTTAATCGCACTTCCCTTTTTCTCTTTCGGAATTGGTGGCCTCTTTACCATAATGATGTCGATGACCGCTGATGTGATCGATTTGGATGAATTGACCTCAGGAAAACGTCGTGAAGGAATTTTCGGAGCAATCTACTGGTGGATGGTTAAGTTTGGATTTGCAATTGCTGGTGGACTTAGTGGTGCTATTTTCTCCCTAATCGGCTTTGATGCTAGTTTAGAAACTCAGTCAGAAACGGCAATTACTGGACTGCGGATGTTCTTTTCTGGTTTACCTATTTTAGGCACCTTAGTGGCTATGTACATTATGCGTAACTATGAGATCTCGGAAGAACGTGCCAAAGAAATTTCTGCCCAATTAAAAATAAAACGAGGAGAAGAGTAACTATTGTTGAGAATGAAGAAAATTTTGATGCCTTTAGGACTGCTTTTTAGTCTCTTCATGCTTAATGCGCAAGAGCGTAGTTTGGTCTGGGCAGATGAATTTAATGGAACAGAACTAAACGAAAAGGATTGGTCTTTTCAACTTGGCGATGGCTGTCCAGCACTTTGCGGATGGGGAAACAAAGAAAGGCAGATATACACCAAGCGCAATCACAGGTTGGAAAACGGCATGCTCTTTATACAGGCCAGAAAAGAAAATAATCATTATACCTCGATGCGAATTTCTTCCAAAGGAAAAAAAGAATTCCAATATGGCCGTTTTGAAATCCGCGCAAAATTGGCTGTTGGCAAGGGTGTATGGCCTGCATTTTGGCTCTTAGGTAGTAATATAGACGAAGTAGGTTGGCCATTGAGTGGAGAGATTGATGTACTGGAGTATGTAGGACGAGCACCACAAGAAGTTTTCACCACCCTACATACCCAAGATAAAAACGGCGATTTTGCCAATACTAAGACGACACATATTCCAAAAATTGAGGAAGGTTTTCATGTCTATGCTGCCGAATGGGATGCCAAAAGCATCGCTTTTTTTGTAGATGGTGTCAAAGTATATACCTTTGCCCCAAAAGAAAGAACTGCGGCTATATGGCCGTTTGATCAACCCTTTTATCTTTTACTCAATCTAGCCATTGGAGGGCACTTTGGTGGCCCAGAAGTAGACGACGACATTTTTCCGCAAGAATTTATTGTGGATTATATTCGGGTCTATCAGTAACGCTATCGCTAGTTTATTAGGATCCCCAGTAAAGGGAGTTACTCCAACTGTTTACGCGATAATATCAAGCATCATCTTCAGCATGCCAAAAGGGGTTCATATCGATTAAATTCCTGTTAAAGCTTTTTAAAAACTAGAGATATTACGTAGGTTTGAATCATGAACATTCGGCTTGGTGCTTTATTGGGAGTTTTTTTACTGTCGGCTGCCCTTTGGGGGCAAAACGAAAATAAACCCGTGCAAAAAAAATTCGATATTGACCCAAAGTCAAAGTCATTACTCAAGCTCCCCGAAAAAAACCCTTTGCCTGATTTTCTCAAAAAAGATTTTTTATCCAAAACCCCAAATCCTACTGCTGCTCCAAAAAGTTTTGAGCAAGACATTCAAATGGGCCTTAAAGAAGATTTTTTGGATCCAGGAGAAGAATACCTCAAACGTCTACAATCCCCCGAATCAGTAAAAAATCCCGGAGAATTTAAGGTCGATCAATACTTAGGCGATTTTAAGAGCAGTGCTGAACGTGTACGCATTGTGTTTCGTGATCATCAACAACCGGATGGAGATCGAATACAAGTTCGATTAAATGACAATGTGTTTTCTCCCAATATCTTATTGGTTGAAAGCTATAAAAAACTTGATGTTGATCTTACTCTTGGCTTCAATAAAATTGATTTTGTCGCCTTAAACCAAGGAGAATCTGGGCCAAATACTGCCGAGGTGAGGGTCTATGATGAACAAGGGAAATTAATGATGGCCAATCGATGGAATTTAGCCACTGGTTCAAAAGCCACTTTTATTGTGGTTCGAGAAGAATAAAATTTTATTAAATTTTTAAACTACAATTGGCTAAAGTTGTACTTTGTAAGCCGTAAATCTTAATATTATGAACAAAAAAACACAATCAGCATTGCTTCTTGGTGGACTCCTTCTTGGGTTCATTGGCTGTAATGTTCCTACAAAAAAAGCAATAGGAATTGATCTTAGCTTAATCGACAAAGAAATTCGTCCTCAAGACGACTTTTATAACTATGTCAATGGTACATGGATGAAAAATACTGAAATTCCTGACGATAAAACCCGTTGGGGGAGTTTCAATGAATTACGCGAAAACACCGATGCCGATGTCCTAGCAATCCTGAAAAAAGCAGCAAATGATCCAAACTTAGATACAAGTTCAGACGAAGCAAAAGCTGTCACCGTTTTTCAATTAATCAACGATACAATCAAACGAAATGAATTGGGTATAACACCTCTTCTACCCCATATCGAGCGAATTAATGCAATACAATCTAAAGCTGATCTTCAGCCTTATTTAGAAGAAAATATTCGTCTAGGTGGCTATGCACTCTTTGGTTTTGGTGTTTCTGCTGACGCAAAAGACAGCAACAAAAATGTTGCACAATTATATCCTGGTGCACTTGGAATCGAACGGGATTATTATTTAAAAGACGACGAAGATTCAAAAAAAATAAAGACGGCCTATCAGAAACATGTTGCACGGATGTTTGGATTCATTGGCAAAACAGCCGAAGAAGCTGAAACTCTTGCCGCAGAAGTTGTTGCCATAGAAAGCCAATTAGCTAATGCACGCATGGACAAGGTCGAACGACGCAATCCGTCCAAACGCTATAACCCAAGAACCACAGATGAGTTAGGAAATATTGCGCAGCAAATCGATTGGCCTGCCTATTTAGCAGGAATTGGAACAGAAGGGGTAGAAAATCTTGTGGTAACAGATCTAGGCTTCTTTTCTTCCTTAGATACAATCCTCAATGAAAATTCTATTTCTGCCCTAAAAACTTATTTGTTGTGGACTTTAATCGACGGTACAGCCAGTCGATTAAGTATGGAAATTGATCGTGCAAATTGGGATTTTTACAGTAAAACCCTTCGCGGGGCAATTGCACAAGAACCCTTGGAAAAACGCTCCATACGAACCGTAAATGGAACCCTTGGAGAAGCATTGGGTAAATTGTATGTTGGTGAAAAATTTCCGCCTGAGGCCAAAGCACAAATGAAAGAATTGGTCGGGAACCTAGTGAAAGCCTATACCAACAGAATCAATGCACTGGCTTGGATGGATGATGAAACAAAGGCAAAGGCCATCAAAAAATTAGAATTGACAACCGTTAAAGTAGGTTATCCCGATCAGTGGGAAGACTATTCAGATCTTTCGTTGGTCAACGAAGCAGGGGAGTTGAATTATTTTGATGCAATGCTGAATGTTGGTGCCTATAACTTTGCTGAAAATTTGGCTGAACTTGGACAAGCTGTAGACAAAACCAAATGGTTTATGTCGCCTCAAACGGTGAACGCATATTACAATCCAGCCTACAATGAAATTGTGTTTCCTGCCGCCATCCTTCAACCCCCATTCTTCGATTTTACAGCAGACGCTGCTGTAAACTATGGTGGAATTGGTGGAGTGATTGGACATGAAATTTCGCATGGTTTTGACGATTCTGGTGCCGACTACGATGCCTATGGAAACTTAGTCAATTGGTGGACAGAAAAAGATCTAGATGAGTTCAACGCTTTGGGTGATAAGCTTGCTAATCAATACAGTGCCATTGAAGTATTGCCAGAAACCTTCATCAACGGGAAGTTTACCCTTGGAGAAAACATTGGTGATGTTGGGGGTATTCATGCTGCTTTTGATGCCTTAGCCATCCATCATCAAGAAAATGGAAAACCTGAACCCATTGATGGATTTACCGCAGAAGAACGTTTTTTCCTTTCATGGGGAACCATTTGGCGTGCTAAAATTCGCGATGAGGCCCTAAAAAATCAAGTGCGAACTGACCCGCATTCCCCAGGATATAATCGTGCAAATCAACCGCTTAAAAATATGGATGCCTTCTACGCCACCTTCAATGTTCAAGAAGGCGATAAAATGTATCTCCCCAAAGAAGATCGCGTCTATATTTGGTAAAGTAGTTGAATTATTTTAGAAGGAACTGTCTAAAAAGTCATATTTTTATCAATCTGAACTCATTTTAGGTTCGAAAACACATTGAAAAACAGTCATTTGTCATGCTGAAATAAATTCAGCATGACAAATTTTACCTTTATTCAGACAGCCTTTTCTATTATAATCCTATGGAAGCATTTTCTTCACTACTTCAATCGCTTATTGGTTCATTAGAGTGGGTCATGCTAAGCCTTATTCTTGGGGGAGGTGTTTTCTTACTGCTTCAGTCAAAGGGTTATGCTCTACTCAATCTAAAGCAAGCGTGGAAATTGCTTTTCAAAAAAGAAAACGACAAAGGAATTTCTCGCTTCGAGGCACTGTCTGCTGTTTTAGCCTCAACGGTTGGTCTTGGAAATATTTCAGGAGTAGCCATTGCTATTTATATGGGAGGACCAGGTGTACTGGTTTGGATGTGGATTACAGCAGCAGTGGGTGCGGTCATCAAGTTTTACAGTAGCACTTTGGCTGTTTTGTTACGCGAAAAAGAAGCCGATGGAAGCCCTCTGGGTGGACCTATGTATTATATGACCATAGGTATTCCTCGTTGGGGAAAACCCTTGGCTATTTGGTTTTCAATTGCAGGCTTATTTGGGGTACTTCCCGCTTTTACTGCAAATCAGTTAACCCAAACTGTCATGACGGTAGTGCAGCCTAATCAATACATTTCAATCGGTGATTTTTATTGGAAAATTCTCCTAGGTGTGCTCTTTGTCCTTATAAGTGGCTGGGTTATTTTGGGTGGATTAAAAAAAATTGTGACTGTCACTTCTAAGCTAGTCCCCATCATGGTGATGCTCTATTTCAGCATGGGTGTTTTTATTTTACTAAACAACTACACCCTTGTACTTCCTGCCTTGTCGTCAATTTTCTCCGAGGCTTTTAATCTAAATACTGCTGTTACTGGTGGCTTCTGGGGATTGATTCTCTTGGGAGTTAGACGAGCGGTTTTTTCCAACGAGAGTGGAGTGGGAAATGCGCCCATGTACCACGGCCAGTCTTCTACCAAAGAACCTGTACACGAAGGTCTTGTCGCTGCTTTGGGCCCATTGTTGGATACCGTTTTGGTTTGCTCAATTACGGGTGTCATCATTATTATTAGTGGAGCCTATTTAGGAAGCGACCTCAACGGAATTTCCCTAACACTACAAGCTTTCAATCTACTTTTCTTTGGAATTGGAGATAAGTTACTACTGCTCATGGTTTTGGTTTTTGGGATTTCAACCTTGTTGACCTATTCCTATTATGGTGTAAAATGCCTCAATTTTTTAACCAATAAAAAATGGGGACACATTTATAATTATGTCTATTTAGGAAGTATTGTGTTTTCGGCTGTTGCCACGGTAGATGTTGTTATTGGGATCATTGACTTGTCTTTTGCGCTCATGTGTATTCCAAACATGATCGCACTTCTTTACCTCTCTTCTCAAGTGAAAGAACGCATAGTCCGTTTAAAAAAAGCACCCTAGTATGACACAAAAACAATACTTGCTTTTGGTTATGATTCTTGTTCCATTAATTGGCTTATACTTCAATGTTTTTGCTTTGTTTTTAGTTCTTCCACTGTGGTTAATACGCCCAAAAAAATAAAACAATTCCATTAAAACTTCCTCCTGAATTCTTTCCCAAAACATTTTCATATTTTCAAAAGAAAAATTTTATCTTTAGATAATGAACCAAACAATGGGTTTTAGAGACATACAGGGAAATCAAATTGATCCTATTGATCATACCCGAAAAATTTTGGCCAACAATCCCACCGTAGATATCCATGTGGGAACTGATTCGCAAAGTATTGCTAAACATACACGTTATACAACCGTAATTGCCTATCGTTATGGAAATAGAGGTGTTCACTATATTTTGAAAAAAAGCGGAATGCCAAAGATCAAAGATTTGTGGACGCGTTTATGGAAAGAAACCGAAATGAGCATTGATGTCGCTGAATGGATCAATCAGGCCCTAGATGTTCGCGCAGAAATCGATATGGATTATAATGAAGATGAAAATTTTAAATCTAATAAACTTGTCAATGCTTCACGTGGCTGGGCCAATTCGCTGGGTTATAAAGTAAATATAAAACCACATGGACAAATTGCCACAAGAGCTGCAGACTATCACTGCAAATAAATCAGTATTCCTCCATGAAAGCTTTTATTTTTGACCTTGATGGTGTAATTGTGGACACCGCAAAATACCATTATCTGGCCTGGAAACGCATTGGCGAAAAAGTTGGTTTCTCCCTCACCCATGACCAAAATGAATCCCTTAAAGGCGTGAGTCGTAAGGAATCTTTGGAGCGCATTCTAGACTGGGCAAATGTGCGCCTTTCGGAAGAAGAAAAGGAGGCGCTTTTGATTGAAAAAAACGAAGATTATCTTCAGCAAATTGAAGGAATGGGGCAAGAAGAAATTCTTCCCGGTGTTCTCGACCTACTGCATTTTGCGCAAAAAAACAACATCCCCGTATCCTTGGGCTCCGCCAGTAAAAACGCCACCCGCATCCTTAAAAAATTAGCGATAAACCATCTCTTCAATGCCATCGTCGACGGAAATAATGTTACCGCTTCAAAACCCAACCCTGAAGTCTTTTTAAAAGGAGCTGAATTACTCAAACAAGAACCAAACAACTGCATTGTTTTTGAAGATGCCGCAGCAGGAATTCAAGCGGCAAAAGCCGCCGGAATGATTTCCATTGGCATGGGGGGGACAGAAGAAGTAAAAACTGCTGACCACTGTTTTACCTCTATGACCGCAATAACTAAAGAATTTATCACCACACTCTAAGCGAATGAATATTGACAATTACCCACAACATCCTTGGAAAATTATAGAAGAAGGATGGAATATAGAAAATACAAAAGCTTCAGAAAGTCTTTTTAGTTTAGGCAATGGTGCCATGGGACAGCGAGCTAACTTTGAAGAAGACTTCAGTGGAGATAGCTTTCAAGGAAGCTATGTTGGCGGAGTCTATTATCCCGATAAAACACGTGTTGGTTGGTGGAAAAACGGCTATCCTGAATACTTTGCAAAGGTCTTGAATGCTCCCAATTGGATTGGGCTTCATCTACAAATTAATGGCGAATTATTTGACCTCAACAAGGCCACCAAAATAGAACAGTTTTATCGTGAACTCGATATGGAAACGGGTCTATATCTCCGCCGATTCAAGGCGCTATTCAATGGTGTTAATGTTTCCATAGAAAGCAAGCGCTTCTTGTCTTTGGCTCGACCCAAACTCGGTGTCATTGAGTACAGTATTACCACCGATCGAGCTGTAACTATAGACCTTCAACCCTATGTCGATGCTGGTATAAAAAATCATGATAGCAATTGGGATGACCAATTCTGGGCCATCGATCAAAAAATAGCTGAAAACAATCGTGTTTATATAGAAGCCCATACACTTAAAACTAATTTTAGTGTGGGCACCTTTATGGAAGCAAAACTCTTTGAGGCAGGTGCCCTACTTGATTCTTCAACTACTCAAAAAATAGAAGAGCAAAAAGTGGGTCAACAATTTATCCATAAACTAAAAGCGAATACCCCCCTCACATTAGTGAAACTTGGAGGCTATGTAAGTAGTCGAAATTTCCCTAAAACTTCGCTTGAAAAAGAAGCGAAACAGCTTTTAGACGAGGCAACTAAACTTTCGTTCTCTGCTCTTTTTGACGAACAAAAAAAAGCATGGGCGAACATATGGAAAAGTGCAGACATAAACATTGAGGGAGACATAAAAGCACAACAAGCCATTCGGTTCAATATTTTTCAACTCAACCAAACCTATACGGGTGAGGATGCTGGACTAAACATTGGACCCAAAGGTTTTACAGGCGAGAAATATGGAGGAAGCACTTACTGGGACACCGAAGCTTATTGTATACCTTTTTATATGGCAACCAAAAATCAAACCGTTGCCAGAAATTTATTGACCTATCGTTACAACCAATTGGATCGCGCCATAGAAAACGCCGAAAAACTTGGCTTTTCTAAAGGTGCTGCACTCTACCCAATGGTAACCATGAATGGCGAAGAATGCCATAATGAATGGGAAATTACCTTTGAAGAAATTCACCGAAACAGTGCCATTGCCTTTGCCATTTTTAATTACACTCGCTATACGGGCGACCTGTCATATATTCCTGAAATGGGAATGGAAGTTCTTATTGGTATTGCGCGCTTTTGGCGTCAACGCATTAATTTTTCTTCCGCCAAAAATAAATATGTAATCCTGGGTGTAACTGGACCTAATGAATATGAAAATAATGTCAATAACAATTGGTATACTAACTACAGTGCGCGATGGTGTATGTCCTATGCAGCCGATCAGCTAGCTGCATTGCGATTGTCTTCTCCAAAAGAGGCTGCGCGTATTGAACAGAAAACAAGCTTCCAACAAGAAGAATTAGCGCTGTGGAAAGAGGCGGCAGAAAACATGTACTTGCCCCAGGACGAAAAGCTTAATGTTGTCCTTCAGCAAGATGGATTCTTAGACAAAGAATTGGTAAAAGTAGCTGATTTAAATCCTAGCGAACGCCCCATTAATCAGCATTGGTCTTGGGATCGAATTTTACGCTCTCCCTACATTAAACAAGCAGATGTTTTACAGGGTATGTACTTCTTTGAAGAAGACTTTGATGAGGATACAGTCCGAAGAAATTATGCTTTTTACGAGCCCTTTACAGTGCATGAATCTTCGCTATCGCCTTGTGTTCATTCTATTATTGCCGCCAAACTAAAAGAAGACGAGGCCGCTTATGCCTTTTACTTACGAACTGCTCGCTTGGATTTAGACGACTATAATGCCGAAGTTGAAGAAGGTTTACATATTACCTCTATGGCAGGTACATGGATGAGTATTGTGGAGGGATTTGCTGGAATGCGTGTTAAAAACGACAGCCTTGCTTTTTCGCCTCGACTGCCAAAGGCTTGGGATAAACTTTCGTTTAAAATTAATTTTAGGGACCATATTTACTCTATAACAATGGGGCAAAATACATTTTACTGTGAAGTAGATTCCGATGCTGAAAAGACACTAATTGTTGCAGAAAAAGAACACCTATTCTCCAAAGAAATTTCAATTGAACTCCAAGAAATCAATGCTTATTGATGACTACTCCCAAAAATCAAATACAAGAACATTTTCAGTAAAGGGGACAAAGAGTTGTACAAATTTTTGATGGATTGGATGAGGTAAATAAACTTTATCTCTATCTTCCTCATCAGTAAACCACATGCTTAGACAATGAGAATATTCTTTATTTAATTTTTCGGACGATACATTTTCTCCAAAAAGAAGATCATTCACCCCTGTAATTTCTTTTAAGGTAGCCGCCCTTTCTTCAATGTATTTAAACTCTTTCCTACTAACAGTTTCTTTGAATTGAATAAGAACGATATGTCGTAATCTTTTGCTCATCTAAGATTTAAAACGGTAAGATAAACACAAATAAATAAAACCGTCAATTTTCTTTAGAAAGGGTTTTATGAAAGTTATTGAAGGCACTCAATACAGCTGAAGGATCTTCTACGTGTGGATAATGCCCAAGGGCTAATTTGACCGTAAAATTATTGGGCACTTTTGATTGAAAACGCTCCGCCGTTGTTCTTCCTGAAATTGGATCTTCAACACCATTGATCATAGCCATTGGAATAGTTGGATAAAACAAGGGGGTTTCCCAACGGGATTTGTATCGTTTGCGTTCACTAAGGTAACGGCTAATTATTGGAATCATTTTCCGTCCATTATTATCGAGTAATACTGACCATGAGCTGTCTAAAAATTTCTTTGCGGGTTGTGTTGATGATCCAAAAATACGCTGCATGGTTTTTACAAAAACTCTTTTTGAACTAAGTTGTCCAATCAAAGGGCCTAGGGGAGAATTCAATAATTTCTGAATTAGACGAGGGCGATTGGTTTCTTGAAAAATTCCTCCATTCATTAAAGCACAAGACAACCATTCTATGGAAGCCTTTCCTGATGTTTTTCTTGATAATAATTCTAAGGCCACTGTATCTCCCAAATCGTGAGCAAGAATATGAGCTTTTTCAATTCCATTTGTGGTAAGTAAGACTTCCAACGCCTGTGCTTGGTCAGAAATTGTAATCTTTTTAGCTGTTGTAGAAGAATATCCAAGACCTATTAGATCTGCACAAAAACAATCAAATTGCTGAACGAGTTCTGGAAAAATAAAGGAGTAGTCCCAAGAAGAAGTGGGAAAACCATGGATCAATAATAAAGCTTCCCCATTTCCTTCGCGAACATAACGAAGCCTTGCGTCTTTGTGGATAAACGTCTTTCCTTTCTTATTCCAGCCAAGAATGTCCATAGATTCCATTTTTCAAAAGGTACATTCTTTCTTTGATTCATAAAAAAAAGGAAGGAAAATTAACATTTGAATTCGGTGAAGCCAAAGCTTTTTAATAGCTTTAACCCATGGAAAACAAACAACAACTATTAGTAAAACGGCCCGTTGGTATTCCGGGTGAAGACACCTGGTCATTCAATTCTACTCCTATCCGCCCTTTAGAAGAAGGCGAAATGCTTGTCGAGCAACACTACATCTCTCTTGATCCTGCTATGCGTGGATGGATGAATGAATCCCGCTCATATATTCCCCCTGTTGAATTGGGCGAAGTAATGCGAGCTGGAACGGTAGGAAAAGTAATCCAAACCCAAGGGAAATCTCTCTTCGAAGTAGGTGACTATATCACTGGCTGGGGAGGCGTACAAACCCACCTCATTACCAAAGGGGAACAGTACTATAAAGTTGATCCTAGTCGTGCGCCCTTGCCCGCCTATATTGGTACGTTGGGCATGCCAGGAATGACCGCCTATTTTGGCATTTTACAAGAAGGGCAAATCAAAGCAGGAGAAACAGTCTTGGTTTCTGGAGCGGCTGGAGCTGTAGGAAGTATCGTTGGACAAATAGCGAAAATTAAAGGATGTCGCGTTGTTGGAATTGCGGGTGGAAAAGAAAAGTGTGACTACCTGATCAATGAACTAGGCTTCGATGGAGCTATTGATTATAAAAACGAAAGCGTTTTAAAAGGGATCAAGCAGCATTGCCCAAAAGGAATCGATGTTTATTTTGACAATGTGGGTGGAGATATTTTGGATGCGGCCTTAGTTTTCTTACGTAAAAATGCCCGCGTAATTATTTGTGGTGCCATATCCCAATACAATGCAACCGAAGCAATAAGTGGTCCCAAAAATTATCTTTCACTATTGGTTAATCGCGCTTCCATGAAAGGTATTGTAGTATTGGATTATGCGCCAAATTATGCAATGGCCATGAAAGAAATGGCTGGATGGATGCAAGAAGGGAAATTGAAAAGCCGAGAAGATATTTATGTAGGCATCGAAAATTTCAGAGAAACATTTTTACGATTATTCTCAGGGGAAAAGAACGGAAAACTTGTCTTAAAAGTTAACTAGTTCATTCTTAGTAACTTGTTTACAACTTAAATTGAGTAATTGCTACAACAGCGGTGGTTAAGCGTATCTTTGTCTTAGAACAATAGTAAATAAGCTATGGCGCTTGAACTTTTATTCATGCAGTTTTTCTTTTTACTGTTAGCTGTTTTGATTTTATATTTAAATCGAAATATGCTTACAAAAAGTAGCTCTTTTAAGCTTAAGAAAAAGCCTAAAAACACAGAAGCTCTCCCTTATCAATAAAAGAAAACGGCAGTCTAAATCATTTTTTTGACCTTACAGATTTAAGGTCAATGGGAAGCTAACCCTTCTATTTTGACGAACTACTCTCCAATTAAATACAACTTTGTTTGTCGCTTATTGACATAGGCAAAACCATCCGGGCCAAAATATCCAGCTTCTTCGAGCATGACACGAATATCTTTTTCCCAAGCTTTAATGTATACTCTGGTGTTCAATTCAATAGCATAGACCGTGTTTTCGTGCAGCGGCCAATCTCCAGATCCTGGAACACCCTCCTGGGCATCCCACATGCCAAAAGTAGTCCCGGCTGAATGACCATAAAGGCCCAAAGGATGGGTGTAAATTTGCGGGCGAAGCCCTTCTGCCCTTCCAGCTTCTAGGGCCATAGCCAAGGTTTCATTTCCAGTGCGTCCTGTTTTGAATCGGTCGGTAAATAAATCTTGTACGCGATTTCCCTCGGCAAGTGCATTTTCCAGTTCTTTGGGTGCTTTTGTTTCATTGCGTTTCAAAACATAGGCCAATTCTTGGCAATCGGTATTCAATCCTAAATAGGTAATTCCAAAGTCACAATGAACTAAATCTCCAGGCTGAATGACATCAAATTTAGATTTACCATCAAAGGCATATAAATCACTCTTTCCCGATCGTTGAACATCAATGGTTGGATGAAACCAGGTTTTAAGCCCAAGGGCACTCACTTTTTCACGCAACCACCAAACTACATCATCAGTAGTGGTTACTCCTGGAGTAATGACTTTGGTCGAAAAGGCTTCCGCAATAATGTTGTGGGTTATTTCTACCAATTGATTGTAGACCATCATTTCTCGCGATGTTCTGGTTTCAATCCAGGCAGTAGCAAGAGGTTCAGCACTCACCAAACGTTTTTTCAATTTAGAGGATAAGGCTTCCTCAAACAAGCGGTAATCGGTTTGCGCCAAGCCGTCAACAATCCCATAATTTTCTGAGGTATTAATGCCAATCTTTTTGGGATTTTTTAGGGTAAGATAGTCCACCAAAGCTTTCATTTGATCGGGCTGCTCTTCTTTATTCCAAACAGAAGGAATGAGTTTTCCAAAAGGATAGCGTGTAATTGCCGCTCGACTTAATTCTTCTGTTTTGGCATCCAAGGTAAAGACCAATATCGTACGCCTTCTGGCATTTAACCAGGTGGGTGGCAACATGGTTTTTACCACAGGATCTTCGTTATATTCACGAGTAATCAAAACCCATGCATCTAGTTGATGTTCTTTCATTAGGGCTGGAAGGAGCTCCGTAAATCGCTGGTGTTGAATTTCTTCCATTACGATAGAACGTTCCTTTAGGGGCAAAATTGCCTGTGCTGCTAACGAAAAACTGAATAGTCCTGCAAATAGAAATAGTAAAGTGCGCATATTAATCTAGGCTTGGTGGTCCTGGTAAAATTCGAGGATCATAGGTTTTGTTTAGTTTATTGTCTTTGAAGTCTTTTTTCACTGCTTCGACCAGTTTTGGGTCTTTGTATAAATCGGCCATGGTCATGGCCAATGCTTTTGCAGCATAGGTCATTCCTTTGTGACCAATAGACATTCCAGTACAGGCCACAACAGCCCATGAGTGCCAAGGACCTCCACTGGAAGCAACTGTGGCTGACATTCGAATTACGGGTACAATTTGACTTACGTCGCCAACATCAGTCGACCCTCCCTGTGCAGGAAGTGTTTCTTTGAGGGGATGAATACTTCCGTCAATTCCCAGCTGGGGTTTTCCAGCTTCTTTTAAAATTGTATTGGCATAGGCTACTTCTTCCTCAGAATAGGTTATTTCTCCTAAAGCTTCCATGTTTTTTTGCATGGCTTCAGCCCCCGTTCTATTTACCTGAATTTCATAAATCCCTGAAATAAGTTTCGTTTCATAGGTCGTTCCGCTCATCAAAGCAGCTCCTTTAGCAATGGCTAAAGCGCGTTCGTACAATACATCAACTTTTTCACGGTTATTTTCACGCAGACGAGTCCAAATTTGAGCAAAGTCGGGAACCACATTGACCACATCTCCCGCCTTTTCGATTTGATAATGAATTCGTGAAGTGGGTAAAATGTGTTCCCGATAATAATTGAGTCCAGTTGTATATAACTCCATTGCATCAACGGCACTTTTCCCGTTCCAAGGGTCGGAAGAGGCGTGGGAAGAGCTTCCGTAAAACTTTACGCGAAAATCAACCAAGGCTTTACTGCTTTGTGTTCCAGCTTCATTGCTGTCTCCAGGATGCCAATCCATACATACATCCAATTGATCAAATACCCCAGCACGTGCCATCCAAACTTTGGCGAAAATAGTTTCTTCGGCGGGGGTTCCGTAAAAAATGACCGTCCCCTTTAAAGCCCCTTTTTCTATTTGTTCTTTAATGGCCACAGCAGCTCCAAGGCTAGCCGTTCCAAAAAGATTATGTCCACATCCATGCCCCGCTCCGCCTTCCACGCGAGCTTCGCGAGTAGGTTGCCGCTTTTGAGAAATTCCTGCATTGGCATCAAATTCGCCCAATATCCCAATCACAGGACTCCCTGAACCATATTTGGCCATAAAAGCAGTAGGAATATCCGCAACATTTTCGATCACCTCAAAATCATTTTCGCGCGCATAATCCATAAGTTGCTTAGCCGACTTATACTCAACCAATGAGGTTTCAGCTGCTTCCCATATAGCATCGCTAATGGTGATCATACTCTCTTTTTGGGCTTCGACTGAAGCTTGAATTTCCTTTTTGATTGTTTTTACACTTTGCGCCATTAGTGTAAATGGTGCAACCAAAAGGCTTATGAATACAATAAGGTTGACTGTTTTTTTCATCCGTTAGGTTTTTAATTTATTAAATGTACAATTTTAAATTTTTGTACATTAAACCTCTAAAACATTATCATGCATAGATCATACATTTTCAAACGCTCCCTAATCGCTTTGTTTTTTGTTTTATTCCTAACACAATTTGGGCATGCCCAACGTAAAAAGTCAAAGGCGGTTGAGCCCACTTTTGATTCTTCCTTATACGGATCTCTAGAATATAGAGAACTTGGTCCTTTTCGCGGTGGAAGAGCGGCAGCCGTTACTGGTGTTCCCGGGCAACCCAATTTATTTTATTTTGGTGCCACTGGAGGAGGTGTATGGAAAACAGAAGATGGAGGAAAAACCTATGCCAATATCTCTGATGGATTTTTTGGTGGAAGCATTGGATCAATTGCTGTGGCGAAGAGTGATCCCAATGTCATTTATGTAGGAGGAGGAGAAGTCACTGTTCGTGGAAATGTTTCCTCAGGTTATGGGGTTTGGAAATCGGAAGATGCAGGTAAAACTTGGCAGTTTGCGGGATTGCTAAAATCACGTCATATTCCACGCATTGTTATTGATCCGCAAAACCCTGAAATTGTTTATGCGGCAGTATTAGGGAACATCTATAAACCAACCCAAAACCGTGGAGTGTATAAAAGCACTGATGGGGGAAAAACATGGTCCAACATTTTATTTGCCGATCCACAAGCTGGAGCAGTAGAGCTGGTCATGGACCCAAACAATCCGCGTAATTTATATGCTGCAACTTGGCGTTTACAACGCACTCCCTATAGTTTAAATAGTGGTGGAGAAGGTTCAGCTTTATGGAAAAGTACCGACCGTGGTGCTACATGGACAGAAATCAGTAAACACAAAGGTTTTGCTGAAGGAACTCTTGGTATCATTGGGGTTACTGTTTCTCCTTTAGATTCTGAACGCGTTTGGGCCATCGTAGAAAACAAAGAAAAAGGAGGGGTTTACCGCTCTGACGACGGTGGTACAAGTTGGAAACAGGTAAATGACAGTCGCGTTTTGCGTCAGCGCGCCTGGTACTACACAAAAATTTATGCTGATACCCAAGATATTGATGGGGTATATGTTATGAATGTTTCCTATCACCACTCTACCGATGGTGGGAAAACCTTTAGCTCCCATAGAGCACCACATGGTGACCATCACGATTTGTGGATTGCACCTGAGGACAACCAACGCATGATCATTGGAGACGATGGAGGGGCGCAAGTCTCCTATGATGGAGGTGAAAGTTGGAGTACCTATTACAACCAACCAACAGCACAATTTTATCGTGTCACAACAGACAATGCTTTTCCCTATCGAATTTATGTGGCACAGCAAGACAACTCAACCCTTCGCATCAAACATCGTAGTTTCGGTGGAAACATTGGAGAAGACGATTGGGAAGCTACCGCTGGAGGTGAATCTGCGCATATTGCGATTGACCCTACCAACGACGAGATTGTCTATGGCGGAAGTTATGGTGGTTATCTAACCCGTGTAAATCACGATACCGACAGTGAGCGTGCCATAAATGTTTGGCCAGACAACCCCATGGGTTATGGAGCCGAAGGGATGAAGTACCGCTTCCAATGGAATTTCCCCATTGTTTTTAGTAAACACAATCCAAAGCGCTTGTATACTTTTTCCAATCAAGTTCATGTAACCGAAAATGAAGGACAAAGCTGGGAAATCATTAGTCCTGATCTGACCCGAAACGATCCCAATCGCCTAAAGTCATCTGGAGGACCCATTACCCAGGACAATACCAGTGTTGAATATTATTGTACCATTTTTGCGGCCAACGAATCGCCTTTACAAGAAGGTTTACTTTGGGTTGGAAGTGATGATGGTTTGATTCACCTCACCAAAGACGGTGGAAAAAACTGGACTAACATTACCCCTAAAGGAATGCCCGAATGGATGATGATCAACAGTGTTGAGCCCTCCCCTTTTGAGCCTGGTACATGTTATGTTGCTGGGACGCGTTATAAACTTGGTGACTTCTCTCCATACCTTTACAAGACAACTGACTTTGGTGCAAGCTGGACACGAATAGACAAAGGAATTCCCTCTGAACATTTTACTCGGGTGGTTCGTGCCGATCCAAATCGTAAAGGTTTCTTGTATGCTGGGACAGAAACAGGGATGTATGTCTCTTTTAATGATGGACTTTCTTGGGAAGCTTTCCAACAAAATTTACCCATTGTTCCAATCACCGATTTAGCCGTAAAAGACAACAGTTTAATTGTGGCAACCCAGGGGAGAAGTCTCTGGATTCTCGACGATTTGACTGTCTTGCATCAGCTTGAAAAAACCATTGATAAAGCAGTACTTTACACACCCAAACCTACCTATCGTGTGCCAGGTCGTGGGGGAAGAAGCTCATTAACTGCAGGTACAAACCTACCCAATGGGGTCATTACTCATTTTTACATTCCAGAGGTAAATGATGAAAAAGACAGTGTTGCGCTAAGTTTTCATGCAGCAGATGGCAGCTTAATCAAGCGATACAGCACTCAAGACAAGAAGAATAAACTTACCGTGGTAAAAGGCGGAAATCAGTTTGTTTGGAATATGCGCTATGATGGCGCTGAACGTTTGAAAGGAATGATTTTATGGGGAGCTTCCCTTAGCGGTGCGAAAGCAGTTCCTGGTAATTACACAGTTACCTTAAGCTACAATGGACAAGAAGAATCCAAAGCGTTTAAGATTCTTCCCAGCCCTTTAGCAGAAACTACTGTAGCACAAATGCAAGAACAGTTTGACTTTGTTAATGGCATTAATCAAACCATAGATGCTGCCCACAAAGCCATCAAGAAAATTAGAACTGTTACAAAAAAACTAGGTGAATTTCAAACCAATTTTAAAGAGAATGAAGCTGCAAATGATTTACGTGCAAGCGCAAAAGAATTGGCAAATAAGTTAAGTAACATTGAAAAAGCCCTGTATCAAACGCAAAACAGAAGCAATCAAGATCCGCTTAATTTTCCCATTCGATTAACCAACAAATTGGGACACATTAACAATTTAGTTATGCGAAATGACTTCCCTCCTACTGCGCAAGACATAGCGGTTAGAGACGAGCTAACACAAGCCATTAATGCTCAATTGGACACCTACACTTCTTTGATGAAGAATGATGTTACGGCTTTCAATGAAGCCTTCAAAGCCTTGGCCTTGGATTATTTGATTGAATAGAAAGAGAAAAGAGCGGTCTGAAAAAGTTGTTTTTGGTCACCCTGAACTTGATTCAGGGTCTCTACACAACAAATTACAAGAGGAGATGCTGAAATAAATTCAGCATGACAAAGGGTGGGCTCCAAAACAAGTTCAGCAGGACAAGACCGCTGTCACCCTGACCTTTATTCAGGGTCTCCACGGTACAAATTACAAGAGCAGATGTTGAAATAAATTCAGCAGGTCAGGTTTTCCACTTTTTCCAACCCCTCCTTTTATGGGTTATTCCTTCACTTCAACCAAAATCTCGTTCCGGCGATTATAAAATTTATAGGGAGCGTCATAAGACAAAACAAGCGGAGATCCAATGATTTCTTTATCTGCCTGTTTTAGGGCGTTGACCAATAATTCCGCATGAAATTTTTCTTTGCTTTCGTTAGAATAGCCCCCATAACGAATTGCCGCAAAATAGCCCGCCTTGGCTTGGTAAACGGTAAGTCCTTCTCCTTTGGGCTCTGGTGCAATTGAATCATATTTAGCAGGAAGTACAAATTCCATCACTTCAGCACTGCCGTTCTTATCCATATAAACAGGGGTGGTCATGGCAATTTTCTCTCCCTCGATATTGTTCCCTGAAATGTAACGAAACAAGGCGTTGAAATTATTGTTAGCCCTTTGGGAACTTTCCGCTTTCACCTTCATGACAGAAGGATAATACCTTATTTCAATTGAATTGATGGATGCTACGACTTCATAGGCCTGGGATTCATAAGATTGCATGAGCGCTAAAAATAAAGAGAGGAATAAGAACTGCATTTTATTTCACAAGATAAAAATTATCATTGGCTTCAGTAGGATTGTGAAATACTTATTCGGTCATGAAAAAAGATGTAGGATTGATTAAAATAGTTTTGGGAAAAAAATTGGGGTCTTTTCTTTATAGGCTTGATAGTCTTCGTTTTCTCCCCATTTCTCATCCGCTCGTTCTTCAAGAAGATTTACACCACTTACTTTATTGAGTAAAAGATAAACAAAAAGCGGAGTGACCAATGCAGCCCATTGCAGGCCTTCATAGACAGGAATAGCAATGATGGTAATGCCTGTCCATAGAATGAATTCTCCCACATAATTGGGATGACGGGATTGCGTCCAAACTCCAGTATTAATAAATTTCCCAGCATTCTTTGGGTCCTTGTTAAAGGCTGTTTTTTGATTGTCAGCCACAACTTCATATATCCAGCCCAATACCCAAACCGATGTTCCAATGCCTAAAAAGAGAAACTCAGTGTCTGAAGGAGAGGAAAGTGCGATAAGTGCTGGATAAGTACACATAAATACCCAAAGTCCTTGTAAAATCCAAGTGAGTAAAAAGCGTGTAAATGACGTTTTTAGTCGATCAAAACGGCCATCTTTCCCAACGCGTTTAACTCGGCTAAACAAAAAACTACTCAGTCGAATCGCCCAAAGGGCAATTAGGGCGGTTAACACCAAAGTTCTAAGGTCCCATTCACCAAACAATTGTTGGTGTCTATAGGCCATAAAACCCATGGTCGACAAGTAAGTAACTCCTCCTGTGAGATCATAAAAATGTTCTGTTTGCGCTAAAAAAGAAGGAAGGAAAACAAGAATTTGAATCCCAAAAATCAATAATGCAGCTTCAAACAATAATGTATTGGTTTCGGTAGGTGTACCCGCAAATACAAGTCCCCCTACCAAGGCTATAATTAAAAGGATAAAGAAATAGCGTAATGCAATATTATTCATCGTTTGTGTATTTTTGGAAAAGATAAGGAAAATAAAGTAGCCAATGATTCGAAAAGCTGTAGCAGAAGACATTCCAAGCCTCAAAAAGATCACTGAGGCCTGTGCACGTCATATGATTGCACAGGGAATTTTTCAATGGAATGAACACTATCCATCCATAGCTGTTTTCAAAAAGGATATTGAACAAGAAAATATGTATGCCTTTGAACTAGATGGGGTATTGGTGGGCTGTGTTATGCTGTCTTTTGAGAAGGACGAATTTTATGATTCCATTCCATGGCAAACAAAAGAACAAAAACATCTTTATGTTCATCGTCTAGCCGTTCATCCAGATGTTCAAGGAAATGGGATTGCTCAAAAATTGATGGATTTTGGTGAAAATCTTGCCCAAGAAAACGGCTGTCTCTCGGTCCGTTTAGACACCTTCAGCAAGAATCCGCGGAATAATATTTTTTACCAAAAACGCAATTATCAATTGACGGGTGAGGTTTTCTTTGCACAAAAAAGTCCCCACCCTTTTTATTGTTACGAAAAAGTTTTTGACAACAAAGATTAATAGGCCTTCCGAAATGCTGAAGCGCACGAACAAAGCGTCATTTTACTGAAAACTATTTAATTAGAATTCAATTTGTTGTCCTAAAGAAAATTTGTAGCTTCATGAAAAATTATTGCTCACCCATTATATTCTAATCTATGGAAACAACAACAACATATCCAAAACTTCTTGAACCCTTAGACCTAGGGTTTACCACCCTAAAAAACAGAGTATTGATGGGATCTATGCACACCATGTTGGAAGACATAGATGGAGGAATCCCTCGCTTGGCAGCATTCTATGCCGAAAGAGCTAAAGGGCAAGTGGGTTTAATTGTCACTGGAGGAGTAGCGCCAAGCAAGCAGGGTCTAGCCCTTCCAATAGGACATCCTTTGGACAACGAAGCAGAGGCAGAAAAACACAAGGTAGTGACCAAGGCTGTCCATGCTGAAGGAGGAAAGATCTGCATGCAAATCTTGCATGTGGGCCGCTATGGTTATACCGCTGAAAATGTTTCAGCATCAAACACCAAGGCTCCTATTAGTCCATTTCCAGCTAGAGAGTTGACTGGAGATGAAGTTGAACAAACCATACAGGACTATGTTCATTGTGCAAAAATGGCCCAATTAGCCCATTATGATGGGGTGGAAGTTATGGGATCAGAAGGCTATTTGATCAATCAATTCATTGCAAAGAAAACAAATTTACGCACCGATGAATGGGGAGGTGCTTATGAAAATAGAATTAAATTTCCCATCGAGATTGTTCGTCGAATACGAGAAGCTGTGGGCGAAAATTTTATTCTGATTTATCGTCTTTCCATGCTAGATTTGGTCGAGGGCGGAAGCACTTGGGAAGAAGTGGTGCAACTAGCCAAAGCCATTGAGGCTGCTGGAGCGACCATCATCAACACTGGCATTGGCTGGCACGAATCGCGTGTACCCACCATTGGAACCATCGTTCCAAAGGCAGGTTTTGCATGGGTGACCAAAAAAATGATGGGCGAGGTAAATATTCCTTTGATTACAACCAACAGGATCAATATGCCCGATGTGGCCGAACAAGTGTTACAAGACGGATGTGCTGACATGGTGTCCATGGCGCGACCATTTTTAGCTGATCCGGAATTGGTCTTAAAATCAATTGAAGGACGACCAGAAGAAATCAACACCTGTATTGCCTGTAACCAGGCCTGTTTAGACCATACCTTTACCATGCAGGTTTCCTCTTGTATTGTCAATCCGCGTGCCTGTCATGAAACCCTATTGGTCCATACCCCTGCCCAAAAGAAAAAGAAAATTGCTGTTGTGGGTGCGGGCCCTGCTGGGCTCGAGGCTGCAACCGTTGCTGCCAAAAGGGGCCATACTGTTGTACTGTTTGAAGAAAAACATGAAATTGGCGGTCAATTCAACATGGCCAAGGTCATTCCCGGAAAAGAAGAATATGGACAAACCATTCGCTATTACAGTAGTATGCTGAAAAAATATGGGGTAGATCTACGCTTATCGACACGCGCAGATGAAGCACTGTTGATTAACGAAAATTTTGACGAAATTTTATTGGCTACGGGGGTAAACCCACGAACGGTCAAAATCGAAGGTGTTGATCATCCAAAGGTTATGAACTATGTCGACGTGCTGTATAAAAATAAATCTGTTGGCGCCAAGGTAGCCATCATTGGATCTGGAGGAATTGGCTTTGATATGGCCGAATATTTAGCTCATGATATGGCACATGAATCGGTGAGTTTAAGCACCGAAAATTATATGAAAGAATGGGGTGTTGACATGAACTACGCCCAAGGAGGAGCATTGGCAAAAGCACCACAACCCCTCGCCTCTCCAAGAGAAATTTTCTTGCTCAAACGTTCCAAAGGGAAACATGGGAAAAACTTGGGGAAAACCACTGGATGGATACACCGTTCTAGCTTGGCCATGAAGGAGGTCAAAATGCTTGCTGATGTGAGTTACACTAAAGTAGATGACCAAGGACTTCATATAACAAAAGGAGAAACTCAAGAAATTCTAGACGTCGATCATATCATCATTTGTGCTGGACAAGAATCCCTGAAAGAATTAGAGGTGGGACTATTGGCAGCCAACCAAAAAGTACATTTGATTGGTGGGGCTAATATTGCTGCACAATTGGATGCAAAAATGGCCATCAAAGAAGCCAGTGAATTGGCAGCAAAGCTTTAAACTGTATTTAATTATAAACCAAGAGATGCTATGTATTTAAACAATCTAGACTCAAAAGAAATCATGCCTGGACTACATGGACAAATGGTACACGGTAATCAAATTAGCTGGGCTTTTTGGACTGTAGAACAGGGTGCTGTTGTCCCAGAGCACCAGCACCATCACGAACAAATAATGCATGTAGTAGAAGGAGAATTCGAGTTTACGCTAAATGGAGAAACGCGGGTATATAGCGATGGGGCAATCGTACTTATTCCATCCAATATCCCTCATGCGGGAAAAGCCTTGACAGCTTGTCGCTTGATGGATGTTTTTAGCCCTGTGCGCGAAGAATATAAATAACACTATGGAAATATTACTTGAGGGGAAAAACGCTCTTGTGGGCGGAAGCAGCAAAGGGATTGGTCGTGCAATTGCAGAACGCCTTGCAGCATCGGGCGCAAATGTAACCTTAATGTCGCGAAGTGAACCAGCTATGGCTCAAATTGTCGCTTCACTTCCCACCGATAAAGGACAATCTCATGGCTATTTGGTCGTTAACTTTTCTGATTTTCCCTCCTTTAAAACGCAAATAGATGCTTTTTTTGCACAAAACTCAATAGATATTCTCATCAATAATACTCAGGGGCCCTCAGCTGGTAGTGCACTTGAAAAAGAAATTGAAGAATATCAAACTGCCTTTGATTTATTGTTCAAATGTGCAGTTTATACATCTGGCTTGGCATTGAACTCCATGCAAAAAAATAGCTGGGGACGAATTATCAATATCGCCTCAATAACTGTTCGTGAACCCTTGAATTATTTGGCGCTTTCCAACAGTATGCGATCGGCCTTAGTGAGCTGGGGGAAAAGTTTAGCCATCGATATAGCCAAAGATAATATTACCCTCAACTCGATTTTATCGGGTTATTTCGATACAGAACGTTTGGCAAAACTCTGCACCCAAAAAGCAGCAAAATTAAATGTTCCTGTAGAGCAAGTAAGAGCAGAAATGGAAGCGCAAGTACCCATGCAACGAATTGGAGATCCTGAAGAATATGCCAATTTAGTTTGTTTTTTAGCTTCTCAACAAGCAAGCTATATTACAGGTACAAGCATTCCGATAGATGGTGGTCTATTAAAGTCTTTTTAACCTGATAGAAAAATGGAAAGAGCGGAACAAATTATCGCTAAAATTGGAAAATTACTAAATACACATTTAGAAAAAAGTAAAGCCAAAGCAACCCCAGCATTGGATCAACGCCCAGCAGAAGAAATTGCCGAAGCCTTACAACTAAAACAAGTCTTCAAAAAGGGTTTTCAATCTGAAAGTGAAATCAGTTCTTTTGTTTCTACCTACTTGAAACACACCAATCATCTTCAGCATCCGCATTATATGGGACATCAGGTGGCTGTTCCACACGATTTGGCGGGGATTCCAGAACTCATTCATGGAACAATCAACAACCCCAGCTCTTTATACGAAATGGGCCCAGCTGGAGCGACAACTGAAGGCTTTATGATTAATTGGATGCTGGATAAAGTGGGTTGGTTTGAGGGGAAAGATTATTATCACTTTCATTTTTCACCGGGAAAGGCGAGTGGCGTTTTAACCCATGGAGGATCAGTAGCAAATTTAACCGCTCTAGCGGCGGCTCGTGCTGCCATTGCTCCAGAGGCATGGACGGAAGGAAATCCGTCCGATTTGGTTGTCATAGGAGCGTCTTCAGCCCATTATTCTATTGCTCGAGCACTTTCCGTCCTTGGGTTGGGTAAAAAAGCATTTTACCCCGTAGCTGTAGATAAAAATGAGGTATTGCAAATGGACAATCTCAATACGGTTTACCAAAAAGCCCTTGCAGATGGAAAAAGAGTCATGTGTGTAGTGGCCAATGCATGTGCCACCTCAACTGGCTTGTTTGATCCTATTGATGCCATGGGAGATTTTTGCATGGAACATAAGCTATGGTTTCATGTGGACGGCGCCCACGGAGCCGCAGCGCTTGCCGGACCAAAAAGTCGCCATTATCTCAAAGGAATTGAAAAAGCAAGCTCCCTTATTTGGGATGCACATAAAATGATGCGCGTTCCTGCCCTGTGCACCGCCGTATTATTCAAAGATTTTACCCACCAAGCAGGGGCTTTCCAACAAAAAGGGTCCTATGTTTTTCACGATACTGAAGTGGTTGGGATGGATTCCATGCCCTATACCATTGAATGCACAAAATCTGCCTTAGGAATGAAACTTTTTTGGGCCTTTGCTCTAGAAGGAGAGGCAGCAATAGGGGAATATATAGACCAAACATTTGCATTGGCAAAAGACTTCCATTCACTTTTACAAAAAGAAGATGGTTTTGTAACGCCCTATATCCCTGAGAGTAATATTTTGTGCTTCCGCTATGAAAAAGATGATTTTTCGGATGAATTTCAAAAAAAACTCAGGTATGCCATCATCAATCAACACAAATTCTATATTACCTCCTGTGAAATGAATGGAAAACGTTATTTACGTGTTGTCTTGATTAACCCTTCAACCGCTCTAATCGAATTAAAGGATTTAGTTGAAGAAATCAAAAAAATATCCGCTAGTTTGACAATATAAAATAGCTAATTAGAGAAAATTAATTGATGTCTGATCATTTCACCTAATTCTTTCTTTTAATCAATAGAAGGGGATTTTAGCGGTTTGTATGGTGAAAATTAAGTTAATTGGTTTGATTAGCAATAAGTGCTAAAATAAAAAGGGGCTATCTAAAAAGTCGTGTTTTATCATGCTGAATACGTTTCAACTTGACAGCTTTTCTACTTTTACAGATAGCCTCTTTTGGAACTAAAATAGGATTTAGTCCATATTTGCCGGAGAGCTTAATTCAGGTAAGAAATTCATGTGAACAATGCGACGTCCCCACAACATTTCTAATGAATCATCAAGTCGAGAACTGTCCTGCTCATAGGCATCGTTTCCAAACATTTCATTATACTTTTCCACTAACTTTGGAAATTGCTCTGCATTTGATGTATACTGATCGCCATAATTTTTGTGTGAAAACACAACCATAACAACATTTCCATTACATCCAGAGCCACAACTCCATACATCCATGGTAAAGGGGAGTTTACTCGCTTTCATTGCAGTTGCAACTCGCGATCTAAAACGCCAAAAGTCGTCTCCTCCATTTGCCTTAATGGTATAAAAAATAGCCCGCTTCAAGGGAGCGTAGGGGGCGTTTTCAGCTTCATATGAAGAGCCTTTGTTACGCCACCAGTGTTGAGTGTTTGCTGATGTATGCATTTTCCCAACCGTTGACTTCCAGTAGTCGTTCCCAACAGTGTCAACGGTATCAAAATCAGACATTTCATCCTCAACTTGTACACGCCATAACTTTCCTGCGTCTGGTCCTGTTTCAATTGAAAAAGTATAATAGGCTGGTTGACCACTTTTTGAATTAAATTTTTGTGTTTTTTCTGCAGCTAGTTTCATGAATTTCTCATTCTGACCTTCTTTTACGGTCAATATACGACTCATGGCTACTTGTGCGCTAAGCGTTGTCACCAAGAAGCTAAACGCTAAAAATAAAATTGATTTTTTCATAATGATTATATAATATATTAATTTCTAGTTGTCCTTTCCAGCTAAATTAAATTCGCCATTTTCAAGATGACCAACATGTACATAAATTTGGTCTTCATGAGGTCCCGATACTGCGCTCCAAAATTTCTTTGCATCCTCAGGATTGTCTGATGATTGAGTGCTTACCGTTTCTGCAAATTCTTTTATGTTTTTAAAGCCACCGAAAAACTGTAAATCCGAACCGGATCCCTTAAAGTGCGAGGTGTATCCTCCTCCCAATTGGAGTCCTTTTTCAACATTAGGACGTGTTTGCCAATTCATATAGGCGTCTCCCATTTCTTTCATGTTTCCTTTGGTGTTATAACTTCCCACCACAAAAACAAAAGGAATGTCCCAGTCAACATTTTCTTTTGCCACAAAGTTAGCCATGGGGTTGTAGGTTCTCATTTCGTCCCAATGTCCGTCATAGAAAGACCACCATTCTTGGAAAACAGCTCTAAAGGCTTCTTTTTCTTTGTCCGTTTTGTCTTTCATGTTCTTGTTCATTACTGCAAATGCGTCATCCTTCAAGGCATCCTCGGCTGAGGCAAAAATATCCATAATAATTATGGTCGCGCCCGAGCCATACCAGTGACGATAAACCCAAGAGTCTTGAATTGTTCTCCCTTCACCCATGGTCATATCAGTAACCTCTTTGTGAAGTTTTACAAAGGTGCTAATTTTTGATGGGTGAATGTCTAAATAGGTGATCTCAACAATAGATGGATTATTGTTTTGAGCATTTAGAAAACCAACGCACATTAATAATGCGAAAAATAAATTTAGTTGTTTCATTTGTATCGATTTATTTGTTTTTATGTAACTAAAATTAATGACTTATATATTAAAGGATGTGACTTTTATCACCATGAAAAGTCGCTTTTCAACCTTAAATCTAAAAAGAAGGGAAATCGATGAAATTTATAATAAAGTCAATGGAATTGACTTATCATTCAGGGGTTTATAAATTAAGCGCTTAGGCCTCCATCGACTGGAAAGGCAACGCCCGTAACGAATGAGGCTTTGTCTGAAGCGAGCCAAAGCATTGCGTCAACCTGTTCTTGTACCTCAGCAAAACGCTTCATGGGTACATTGGCTTTTAACTTATCGGGAATTCCTGGGGCGACGGCTTCAATTTGCTCAGGGTTAAACAAAGGAGTAACCGTAAAAACTGGACACAGTGCATTTACGCGTATATTCTGTTTTCCATATTCCATTGCTACAGTCTTCGTCATTCCCACCACAGCGTGTTTACTTGCCGTGTAAGCAATTGAGTTCGGTAGGCCTTTAAGACCAGCAATGGAGGCTGTATTAATGATGACGCCTTTCCCTTGTTTAACCATTTGGGGAAGCTGTGCTTTCATGCCATAAAACACTCCAGCGGTATTGATTTGCATTACTTTTTCAAAATCAGCAATGGGATAATCGGATGTTCTAGCGCTAAGGCCTGCAATTCCAGCGTTATTTATAGCAATGTCTAGGCGTCCGTGCAGTTCAAGTATTTGTTGTATTAACTGTTCTACTTCGACAAAAACAGCAACATCAGCAGAAAAGAAAACAGCCTCACCTCCTTGCTCAATAATATTGGCCACAGTAGCTTCTCCAGCCGGGATATCTCTATCTGAAACAACCATTTTAGCCCCTTCTTTTGCGAAGGCAAGGGCTGCAGCTTTTCCTATACCCGAGGCTGCACCAGTAATCAGCACGACTTTATTTTTAAACTCCATAAACAATAAATTGATTCTTTCAATATACGTAAAAAGGTTTTTGAATTTTAAAAAGCATTCGTAAGTTTGGTTTTCTCCAAACCGAATATTATGCCTTATTTGTTTTTTTTAGTTCCCCTCTTACTCTTTGGGCAAGATCAAAATAACCGTGCCGAAGCAATTGAACAAGCGGTTGTTGTTTTTGAACGTGACTTAATGAAAGTGTTTATACATCCCGATCAATTGGATGAAAAAAACAGCTCCCTTTGTCGGCAATACATAGAACATATACTCGATCGATATACCGTTTCCATTGTTAGCGTTCGTTTTGAACGGGCCTTCAAAAACTCTGATGCCACCAATATTTTTAAACCCATTTTTCTCTTGGCCAATAAACAAGAAGTCCAAATGCCAAACTTTAAAATCATGCAATGATTTTGACCTTTAATACTGAACTACCCTTTTAAGACTAGTGAATAATTGCCAGCAACCTCTATTCCTGCAGAGGTGCCTGTATCGCTGAGGATTACTTTTCTTCTTTTTTGATCGGTCAAAAGGACTTGAATTTCACTGTTCATGCTTTCTTCAATACGGGCGTCCATAAAGCCAGCAATGGGTGCTGCAAGACTTGTTGCCTTTTCTCTTTTCGCCTTTATTTCTAACAGGTACTTTCGATTTTCCATGCAAATATGAACGCTTTCTTTCGTTACCTTACAGCTTGACAGACGTGTACCATTGTAGGTGGTAAATTCAATAAGTTGATCCCCTATTAAAACACCGGCAATGTGACCAACAAAAGAAGTTCCCATCCAAGGGATTTTGGCAATCGAGGCTTTTATTGCAATTCCTTTTTGTGAAAAGTGATTGCTTTGCATCCATATATAGCCCTCTGGGAACGAATGTCCCCAATCCTTTTCCATATAGCCTCTCCCTTTTTCAAACGAAAGTTGTTCTCCTTTAAATGTTAACTTGCCCGATAGTTCGTGATCCATACTGAGGATTCCATGATAGCATTCCATAAAAGGAACAAAAGAAAAAGGACCCATAATACCGGGAGATAAAATACTTGTAGACCAGGGGTGCAAATCACTGCATTGAATTTCCCCTTTTAAATCGGGTAAGTCCAGTACAAGACGACTGGAACTAAAGTAATTGTTTTCAAGTATTAGCTCGTGTTTTTTGCGGTGGGGCTGAAAAGCATCAGCCTCAAAGCGATGATAGTAGGCCAATTTCTTTTTCCCGTCCAAGACCTGTATGAAGGCTTGTTTTTTCCCATTTTCATCCATCGCAATACCCGGAATAATCGCTAGCGCATGGGCTTGATCTTCGCTCACCAATTTATAGTACCATCCCTCGAAAAAGCGCTTAGTTCTTCCCCAACCGTGGTAGCATTCTGGATGCCAAAGTGCGTGAATTTTTTCGCTTAACATGACTCAAATTTAGGCGAAAGTTCTTGGATAAATCAATTTCAACATAATTTACTTCTCTTTTTATGGCATGCTTTATAAGCGCAATTGATTTTTTCTCTTTGGAAAGCAAAAAATTTCGTTTGAATCAAAAGTTTGTTTGAATACTGTAGGTTTTGTGACAAAAGTCACAGCATTTTTTTCCGAGATCATTAGTTTTAAACTTAATCCTTAAAGACCACTATAATGAAAAAACTATTTTTATTTTCAATTGCTCTATGCCTAAGCCATACGCTTGTTTTTGCAAACGATATTTCAAACGATTTTAAACAACTTCTCTCCTTGGAAGGTAAATGGGAGGGTACACTAGAAAGAACCGACGGAACCTCTGATCCATTCGAACTAAACTATAGAATTACCTCAAATGGAAGTGCACTTCTGGAAGAAAGTGATACTGGAGGTGTCGAAATGTTGACCATTTTCAATGCACAAAATGACGAAGTATTGTCTACCCATTATTGCGGGTTACAAAACAAACCTATTTCTGTTTTAAAAAGTACCACTAATGGTGAATTCGTCTTTATTACTGATGCCCAAAGAAGTGGTTTGTCTATAGAGAAAGAAGCCTTTGTTAGTTCGTGGAAGATAAGTCTTATGCCAAATGATCCTACTAAAATTCGCTACCAATATACCATTAGTGGACCACAGGGAGTTGTGTTTGTTGCCACAGCAATGATGACAAAGGTGTAAAAAACAAAAAGGCTGTCTGAAAAGTCATGTTTTTTCAAGCTAAACTCCTTATGGATACTGAAAAAAAAATCAGGTTGATCGCTTTTTACACTTTTACAGGCAGTCTCTTTTATTTAAAGTTCACTACACTTTTCTCGTCAAATTTAATTTTTTTCAGGACACGAGTAACCACTTCACGAGAAGTACCTATGTCTTTCGCTATTTGTTGATGTGATTTCAATACCGTTGTCACACCAGCATTTGTATGGTGTTTTTTCAAGTAATTGATAAGTCTTGACTCAATATTTAAAAAAGACAACTCTTCAATCGTTTTGATCGAATTGGTGTAATTCTTGACCATCAAACCCAAAATAAAATTGTTCCACTCTGGATAGGCGATTTGCCATTCTTTTACCTTTGAATTGGGTAAGCTATATAGTTCACAATCCGTTTCGGTAATGGCGGACACTTTGCTGATTTTATCCCCTAAACCAGCAATGATAGACATAAAGCAGGTTTCCCCTCCTTTGAGGTAATAAAGCAGGACTTCTTTCCCTGATTCATAGTTTTCTGAATATACTCGAATTGTCCCCGAGATCAAGAAGGGAATATCGATGATTTTATCACCCACTGAAATGATTTGTACGTTTTTTGGCACCTTCAATAAGGTTGCGTTTTCTTTAAATGAAGCTTTCAAAGACTCATCTTTAATGTCAGTATATTTCATAAAAAATAGTTTTATTTCCTAAAATTAGGAAAACTATGTTACTACATCGTTAATAATGAGCGGAATGTGACTTTATCACATTTAGCTAAGAAAAAAAGTACTTTATTTAATTATTACTTAATTAAAACATGAAACAATGACTGAATTCGAAATTTTTCATCTTTCCAATCAAATTTTCATCAACAATGCTATTTACACTGTTGCTGTGATTCTAATGACTGCTTTATCTTTTTATTTGATCCGACGCTCTCGAGAACTCAATTCCCCTCTCTATGGGAAAGTAATCTTAACCCTCTTTTGTTCTTTTCCCATTTTCTTTGGGCTACAGGTAGCTTCTTACTTGTCAACACAACAAAAAAACGTTTCTTTTCAATTGTCTGAATTAAAAGAAGCTGGGGTACAAATTTCAACCATCGCCGAGCAATATATTGTCACATGGGGACAAACAGCCGCCGACGGTCCCGCAAGCTTTGGTCCAGATGTACCCTCAATAGTAATGTATGGAACAATTTCCATTCTATTTCTTGCTGGCATTTGGGCGAAAATGCCAGAACAAAATTAATGCGCACCTATTCGTGCTCGCTAAAATGGATATTCAAAACGGTGGGCGATTAATCGCCCACCGTTTTTTGCAAGCTTATAATTTATCTCATTCCTAAGCTCTTAAGAACTAAAAGCACTGTGTTTCTAAACAGAGGTTGCTGAATTAAAGTGCTGCTTGCCAGCTTAGGCATTATCTCCTTAAAACCCCTATCTTTACATATGGGTTTAACAAATAATGACATTTTTAAAAAGCTACGTGTAGCGCACAAACTGCGAGACGAAGATATCGTTGACATCTGCAAACTGGTTGATTTTAATGTTTCCAAATCGGAACTTGGTGCGTTTTTTAGAAACGAAAAACATGAAAAATACATGGAATGTGGAGATCAAATTTTACGCAACTTCTTGAATGGACTCATCATTCATTTGCGTGGCCCCATGAAAAAAAAAGACAGCCCTTAAACTTTCCATTAAAAGGATGAACGAAAAGCAAGTTACCCTCTTTGGAAGCAGCGGTTTGATTGGCGGATTTTTATTACATTATCTTTTGGCCGACACTTCAATTAATACAATCATTGTGGTTAGTCGAACCCCATTAACATTGGAATATCCAAAGGTAAAAGTCATTCAAATTGACTTTTCAAATCCCAAAGAAATCGAACAGGCTGTTGAAAATAGTAGTCGCGTTTTTTCCTGTATAGGGACCACCCAAGCAAGAGTTAAAGGGGATAAAGTTGCCTATCGAAAAATAGATTACGCTATTACTTATAACATCGCAAAAAGTTGTAAAGCAAAAAATGTAGCCTGCTTTTTATACGTGTCTTCCGCTGGTGCCAATAGTGCAAGCGCTAACTTCTATCTGCAACTCAAAGGAGAAATTGACGATGCCGTTACAGCACTTAATTTAAGTGCAACCCTCATTTTTAGGCCATCCCTTTTATTAGGGAAGCGAAAAGAGTTTCGTTTTGGCGAGAGGATTGCTCAATTGGTAATGCCGCTCTTTGCATTTTTATTCCCCGCAAACCTTAAACCTATTCGAGGAGAAAAGCTTGCTAAAGCAATGTTAGAGCTATCAAAATCTGAGCAGAAAGGAACCAAAATTTTAGAAAATAAGGCCTTGATTTAAATAACTAAGTCGAATTACTCCTCTTCAAACTAAGGCAAGTCTGAAAACAAACAACCACCTCGCGCAAACCATCTGCCGAATCTAGACCAGAATAAACGGCCCGTTTTACTTAAACTCTTTTATACTATTGAACAGCCTGACCTAAAGCCTCGAAGGATTGTCCTTTTACAGGAGATCGCCAAAAAATACTAAGCGTAAAAATGAGCGTGTTTTTTCAAATATGATAAATATAGTAAATAGACCTTAATCTATTTTTCACAAAAAATTGAACCGTTTTAAGCCTAAAATACGCTTTAAAAAAAATGATTTGTTTGTCTTTTAATCCTTGCGAGTGTAAAACTGAAATCCATCATTATTTAAAAGTTTGTAGATTTGACAACAGCTCTTTGTGAGCAGCGAACTTATTAAAGCCAACTATTCTCTATTTTTGAAAAAAAATGAATACTTAACTTCTTTTCAAGAAAATTAATTTATATGCGAATCTCCTTCAGACTTCTTGCAAGCATTCTGCTTTTGACATTCTCTTTACAAGCACAGAACAGTCCTCAAGCGCAACGCCCTAGTATTTCCTCTGTAGCCATTGAAAGTGACCCTGTCGTAGACGGAGAAGTCATCAACGATATCATTTGGAAAGAGATTGCTCCTATCACCTCACTTACTCAGGTTACCCCAAATTATGGTATGCCTATGAGTGAACAAACCCATATTCGACTCGCCTATACCAACAAAACGCTTTATGTCGCTGTGGTCTGTTTTGATCGAACCCCCGAGGCACTAGTGGTCTCAGATTCACGACGGGATGCCAATTTAAACGACGATGATAGTTTCCTTTTTATTTTTGACACCTATAACGATCAGCAAAACGGCTTCTTGTTTGGTACCAATCCCGATGGTATGCAGTATGATGCACAAATTGATAATGAAGGAGAAGGGAACTTTAGCAACAATCGACAACAAGGAGGCGTTGTTGGAGGAACAAATATCAACTGGGATGCTTCTTGGGAAGTAAAAACACAAAGGGGAGACTATGGCTGGAGTGCCGAATTTGCTATCCCACTAAAATCCTTGCGGTTTACCCCAGGAGAGAACAAAACCTGGGGAATTAACTTTCAGCGAAATATTGCCAAGAATAGTGAGGTAGCCTATTGGGCAAGCCTTCCTTTAGGCTTTGACATTAAGCGGCTTTCTATGGCGGGAAAAATGAACGGCATGAGTCTAAAAAACCCCAAAAACTTAAAAGTTTTGCCCTATATCATTGGGCAAGTAATTCGCGATAAAGCAACAAATCCCATCACTAAATCTACGCGGGGAGATGTAGGTGCCGACATAAAATACAGCCTAACCCCCGGTCTTACGCTAGATTTGACCTACAATACCGATTTTGCCCAAGTAGAAGTCGATGAACAACAGGTCAACCTAGATCGCTTTAACCTCTTTTTCCCTGAAAAAAGAGCGTTCTTTCTTGAAAATGCAGGGCAATTTGGCGTGGGTAGTCCAGGAGAAGTCGATCTGTTTTTTAGCCGTCGTATCGGAATTGGTGAAGATGGAGAGTTGGTTCCCATCATTGGGGGAGGAAGAGTTTCTGGTAAAATAGGCCAAACCAATGTTGGACTGCTCAATATGGTTACTGAAGCCGTTCCAGAAGATGCCATTTCACGAAATAATTTTTCTGTAGCACGGGTGAATCACGATTTTTCCACCAGTCGATCCTCTTTAGGAGCAATTTTTGTCGGTAAAAATGCCTTGGACGATGGAAACGATCATTACAATCAAGTTTTTGCCCTAGACGGAAAGCTGGGCTTGGGGAAAAAAGCCGATCTCTCAGGATTTCTTTCCAAAAGCAATAGCCCGGGTATCACAGAAACCGATCACGCTTTTCAATTAAAGGCAAATTACAACTGGGATGGATGGCGTTTAAGCGCTGGTTATACCGAAGTGGGAGAAGGTTTTAATCCGGAAGTGGGCTTCTTAATGCGAACCGCTTTTAAAAAGAAAGACTTTTTGATTTATAATCAATGGCGAACAGGGAAACAAGGCCCTCTTTTTGAACTTCGCCCGCATGTATCGTTTTTCAGCTATCACGATTTTGACAATCGCTTGATCAGTCGTTTTCTTCACGTGGATAATCACTGGGTGTGGCCATCCGGTTTTGAAATTCATACAGGAGTCAATTTTAGAACCGAGGGCGTATTTACTCCCTTTAGCCTGTCAGGAGTTAGTGTTCCCGAAGGTGAGTACAACCATCAAGAACTTCAATTTGTTTTGCAAACCAACGCAAACGAAGCCGTCTATTTTTATAACCGCAGTGTAATCGGTGGCTATTATGGCGGAGACAGAATACAGTTGAGCAATAGCTTAAATATACGTGTTGGGGATAAATTCATTGCCGCTCTAAATATGGATTACAACAAACTTAAACTCCCCAATGGAGATATCAATGCTTTTATTTCTAGCACACGCTTGACCTATTCGTTTAATCCTAAAATGTTTTTACAAAGCTTGATTCAATACAACAATGTGACCAACATCACTTCTGTGAATGCCCGCTTCGGTCTTTTACAAACAGCTAATGCCGGTTTATTTGTGGTACTCAACATTGTTCGGGATACCGATTTTGACGACCCCCTAAATAATCAAGTTTTTTCTGTCAAATACTCCTATCAGTTTGATTTGTTATAGACTAGGGGTATAATAAGAACTTGAAGCAATAGATAAAACCCCTCAATCACTTGAAGGGTTTTGTTTAGTTAATGTAGTGGAGCGGCGACACCAGTGGAGAAGAGCGGATTCGAACTGCCGACCTCTTGTAACAAACTGCATTGATTAATAAAAATAAGCTCGACTTAATCAATAGGGATAGAAGAGCCTGAGTTAACTGAAAAAGATATGTTCTAAATAAAAAACCCTCCACAAGGGAGGGTAAAAAGTTTAGTTTAACAAGCGATCATTATAATATAAGGTTTCCTTTATAATCATTCCTCTCTCATTAAAATCATGCTGCGAATGAAATTTTATCACGATATTTTTATTTGTTTTTTTACTTTTTAAAGTCATATTATACCAAGCCAAAACAACACCTCCATTTCCCTCATAATCGATATAATCTGGATAACCGACTTCGTCTATTGACACAAATTCAAATTGGCTAAATACTTCACCAACATAGGCTTGATGCTCCTCAAGACTCTTAACCTCTTGGTTAATTGAGTTGGAATCATTTATTTGTGCATTGGGTGTAAAATCTTTCCATACTTTATCAAGATTACCTTGCGCAAGGTTATACCAAATGTGACGTACCTTCCCTATGTATGGGTGATCTTTATAGATTGTACCATTCTTAATGGTTTGTCTTGACAAATTCCATTTCTGCCACGCAGCTTGATTGTCAGACCACCAAAAGCGAACAATTTTTTCCCCTTTTTTATCAAAAACAAAGGTTGCGTTATATGGGGTTCTAAGCTTGAATCCATTGTTTTTATCCCATGCAATAAATTCTTGAAAGGTTTGAACATAAAGCCCTGATCGCTTATACTCTATAGCATCAGAATAGGCTTGACCTCTGTTTTTTAAGGAAATATTCACAAAATTATTACTCAACCAGGTTGATTGTCCGAGTAAATTATTAAGATCACCTCCCTTATAATTTGGATTATTGTTCATTGAGCTTCCCATCTTAAAACCTTCTCCTGTTAGGTTTTTTAATGTTTCGGTATCACCACTGATCCAGGCTGCTGTAAATTGGTCTACAATAGCTATAGCTGGATGTTTATCAAATACTTTCCCATTGGTGTTTTTTTGCCCCATTAGAGTTACAGGTAGCAATAGAAAAGCAAGGAGTATTTTTTTCATAATAAATAATTTATAGTTAATAATAACCTAAATATAGTGATTTAAGTGGAGAAGAGCGGATTCGAACCGCCGACCTCTTGACTGCCAGTCAAGCGCTCTAGCCAACTGAGCTACATCCCCATAATTTGCTTAATGCTAACATGCAAATTTAACAGAAAACTTCAGCTAGATTGTGTTCTTTTTCAAAAATATTTACAATTCATTTTCTTTTTGCCCTTGCCTTGGGTCAATAGTACTCAAAGGAATACCCCTTTCTCGTTTTACCTATAATTGTTTTTATTATCTTGAGACAATTAAATTTCCAATCATGCAACGCATAAAACAACATCTCTTTTTCTTTTTCCTCTGTACTTCAACGCTTTTAAGTGCGCAAGAGGTCTTTGAAATGAACGATATTTTTTCTCTTCAATACGCCAATGATATCCAAATATCTCCCGATGGGGAACACATTGTTTACCGTAGAATGGGCTATGATATTATGGCAGACAAAAGCACTGGATCCCTTTGGATCATGAAGTCCGATGGGAGTCAGCACCAAAAACTTACCTCCAGAGATCAAAATGAGTCAAGCCCTCGTTGGTCGCCAAATGGAAAACAACTCGCCTTTGTTAGCAGTGGTAAAAATGGTTCTGAGATCTTCATTTATTGGATGGATTCCGGAAATTTTGCGCGCATGAGTCAATTAGCACAAAGTCCGTCTTCGTTGACTTGGTCTCCCAATGGAACGCAACTTGCTTTCAGTATGTTTGTTCCATCGCCTGCCCCAGTCATTGCAAAAATTCCCAAACAACCCAAGGGTGCTAAGTGGGCACCAAAACCACGTATTACCGACCGACTAAACCACGAAGCTGACGGAAGAGGCTATATTCCCACAGGCTTTAGCCATCTTTTTGTCATGCCCGCCACTGGTGGTGCTGTTCGACAAGTGACTTCTAGTGATTTTCAACATAGAGGGAGCATCAGTTGGGCCAAAGACGAAAGTGCACTTTACTTCTCTGCAAACAGAACCGAAAATTGGGAATATGATTTTAGAAATAGTGAAATCTATTCGGTAAACCTAAACAGTGGTGTTATTACTCCCCTAAGCGATCGCAATGGCCCTGACGGCTCTCCTACTGTTTCTCCAGACGGAAATACCATCGCTTTTCTAGGCTTTGACGACAAACGTGAAGCCTATCAAAACACCCTTTTGTACTTTATGGATACTGATGGTGGTAACATTCGTGCAGTGAGTACAAATTTAGACTTTAGCATTTCCAACATCCAATGGGAGCCAAATAACAAAGGGGTCTATTTTAATTATGATGAACATGGTAATGGAAAAATTGGGTATTTAGACCGCAACGGAAGATTCCTGAAAATTGCTGACAATCGTGGGGGAACAAGCCTTGGACGACCCTATGGAAGTGGAATGTTTAGTGTTTCCAACAAAGGAAAAATAGCCTATACCTATTCCCGCCCAACGCATCCCGCAGACATTGTGACTGTGGACGGCAAAGGCGGAAATTTCAAGCGTTTAACCAACCTCAACCAAGCCTTATTTGCTCACAAAAAACCAGGAAAAGTAGAAGAGATTTGGTACACCTCCTCGGTCGATCAGCGTAAAATACAAGGCTGGATTGTTTATCCACCCAACTACTCCCCTGAAAAAAAGTACCCTTTTATGGTAGAAAACCACGGAGGACCCATTTTGAATTACGGGGATCGTTTTTCCATCGAAATGCAATTGTACGCCTCGGCTGGATACATTGTGTTTTACCCCAACCCAAGAGGAAGTACCAGTTATGGCGAAGAATTCGCCAATTTATTGTTGAACAACTACCCTGGCGAAGATTACAATGATGTCATGGACGGGGTCGATGCTTGCATTGCAAAAGGCATTGCCCACGAGGACCAATTGTATGTCACTGGTGGCAGTGCAGGTGGAATTATGTCTGCTTGGATGATTGGAAAAAACAATCGTTTTGAAGCTGCTGTTGTCGTCAAACCTGTAATGAACTGGATCTCCAAGCTGTTGGTCGCCGACAATTATTACGGCTATGCAAATTCTCGTTATCCAGGGCAAGTTTGGGAAAACCCAACCAATTATTGGAACTTCTCTCCCATCTCTTTGGTGGGGAATGTAGAAACTCCGACCATGGTCATGGTGGGAATGAACGACCTTAGAACCCCTCCCAGTGAAGCCAAACAATTGTATCACGCGCTTAAATTGCGAAAAATCCCGACCGTTTTGGTAGAAATCCCTGAGGCAAGTCATGGAATCGCTAACCGACCGAGTAATTTAATGACCAAAGTCGCGCACACCATCGCTTGGTTTGAAAAATACAAAAAATAAGCCCTAAGACTTACTGAAGATCAGCTCTCTTAATTCATATGATTTAGTATATTTGGAATCTTCGCCAATAAATGAAGGATGAAATTAGTGTTTAAACTAGTTAAAAAAAGAAATTATGGCCGATAAGTATGTCGATATGGACACGCTAAAGTACTTGCTTTACGACGTTCACCAATTGGATGGATTACTCGAAAGAGAACGCTTTCAAGATCACGATAAGGAATCCTTAGATTTATTCTTAGATTCAACCAAAACCTTTGCCGACAAAGAACTCTTTCCCTACATCAAAGAGGTCGATGAACAACCCGCCTACCACAAAGACGGAACAGTACATGTGCACCCTCAGGTAAAAACCATGATGGAAAAAGGAGGAGAACTCGGTGTTATCTCTGGGCCCTTTGACTATGATGACGGTGGAATGCAAATTCCACTCATGGTACAAACAGCTTCAAACTATATTCTTGACGCCGCAAACAATCACCTTCCTGGCTACGCCGGATTGACACAAGGCGCTGCAGAATTGATCATTCATTTTGCCAGTCAGGAATTAAAAGATACCTACGTGCCGCATATGCTCGCTGGGAAATGGGGAGGAACCATGTGCTTGACTGAACCACAGGCTGGAAGCTCCTTGTCGGATATTGTTACCAAAGCAACCCCCACCCAAGAGGGACATTATCACATTAGTGGACAAAAAATATTTATCTCAGGAGGAGACAATCAATTTTCTGAAAATATTGTTCACCTGCTTTTAGCTCGTATTGAAGGTGCTCCAAAAGGAACCAAAGGAATTTCCTTGTTTGTGGTGCCCAAAAATCGTCCAGATGGAAAGGGTGGCCTTACCCCCAATGACGTTACTACCGTTGCTGATTTTCAAAAAATGGGACAGCGCGGATACTGTACCACCCATCTTGGGTTTGGTGATGCCGAAGACTGTCAAGGCTATTTGGTTGGAGAAGCCAATAAAGGCTTGAACTATATGTTCTTAATGATGAATGCTGCTCGAATCGGAGTAGGACGAGGAGCCTCTGCCATCGCCTCTGCCGCTTACTACGCTTCTCTTCAATATGCCAACGAGCGCCCCCAAGGAAGAAAACTGACCAAAGATGGGACAAAAAACCCAGAGCAAAAACAAAGTTTAATCATCGAACATGCTGATGTTCGTCGAATGTTATTGCTTCAAAAAGCTGTGGTAGAAGGTTCAATGAGCTTGGTCCTATTGGCCGCAAAATACTACGATCTTGAAGTAACTGCAGCTACGCCTGAAGAAAAAAACAAATACAATACCTTGCTGGAAATGATTATTCCAGTCGTGAAAACCTATCCCTCTGAAGCTGGAAGTTATGCTGTAAACAATGGCTTGCAAATACTTGGAGGCTACGGCTTTTGCTCCGACTTTATTTTACAACAATATTACCGTGATATCCGTATCTCTGCCATTTATGAAGGAACAACAGGAATTCAATCCCAAGATTTATTGGGACGTAAAATGACCATGGGGAACGGAGAAGGCCTACAACTATTGTCTGCCGAAATCATGCAAAGTATTCAGTTGGCTAGTAAATACGAGGCTTTACAACCCTATGCCGGCGTTTTAGCAGAAAAAATAAAGCTCACCCAAACCATTTTGGAAAACCTCATGCCGCATGCCATAAAAGGAAATTACGAGCGTTTTTTGGCCGACGCCTCTGTCTTTATGGAATTCTTTAGCTTGATCATTGTGGGATGGAGCTGGTTGGATATTGCCACCAATGCACAAGAAGCCTTGACCAATGGAAAGGGTTCTTTCTCAGAGGAATTCTATCAAAGTAAAATGGCTACCCTAGAATATTTCTATGCCTATGAGCTACCCAAAACTGCTGGACAAGCGGAAATTTTGATGAATCCCTCTACGGTGACCATCAAAAAAGAAATAGAGTTCATTGCTTAAGAACTCTTTTTTAGATTGCATTTTGTAAATAAGGGCTTGAAATTCAAGCCCTTATTTTTTTTAAACTACTTAATCCCTAGAATTTCCTTTCGATAATTGTTTATTAAATAAAGATCTTTTCTTTATAAAATGGAATAATTTAGTATATTATAATATATTTAAGTTAACCTGCAATGATCAAATTTGTTCTACAATGGTTTTTGGGTTTTTTACTCTTGTTTGCTCTAGACGCCTTCATGGAAATCTTTGTGTTTGAATGGCTTAACTGGAATGGTACCTCCATGAACGATTGGTTTTATATGCTTTGGTGGATTCTTTTCTTTGGTTGGAGTGGTTATGGGCTTCGGCGTTTCATTAAAAAATAAGATCGGAACAAAACCGTTTCTACTGAATACTGTATCTTTCCCATACCATCTTGTCCATTCATGCGAACTTTCTTTTTTGCTGCTTTCCTATTTTGCGCTTCAATCGTTCTTGCGCAGGGTCCCGAATTGTTGCGCCAACAATACGGTAAATCACCCTATGACTATGAATTTTACCGCAAATGGAATTTTGATGTTTTTATACAGCCTCATCTTAGCAATACAACCAACCGTGAAACCAAAGGACGTTTTAACCTCGATATGGGTGGAAATGTACATTATCGTTTTACCAAAAGCTTCGGCCTGAGCTCTGGGGTGCATTACCATCTTCTGGCTTACAACTATACTCTAGAAAACGATAGTAGCCTAGATCGGCTCCTGTTTTTACGCTTCCCCTTGGCCCTTAGTGTATACCCTGTAAAGCGCATGCGCTTTTCGCTTGGTATTAGCTATCATTGGTTACTGGATGCAAAAGGGCAACCTCCACCAAGTACAACACCCATAAGCTATCCAGAAGGGGTGTTTGTCAATTCTTTGGGCCTTAGCGCAAGCGCGCATTATACGGTCTGGAAACGTTTCTCCACCTCTTTTGCCTATCGCTTTCAAAAACGCAGTATAAATCCCTTACAACGGGAAACCCAAAACTTCAATGGCTTGGCACTTGGCTTACATTATACCCTGTTAAACCCTAAACGCAAAAAACAATGATTCACATTAAACACCCCAGCATAGAACAACTTCCCGCACTAGCAAAAATCTTTGACGCCTACCGTGTTTTTTATAAGAAAAAATCAAATGAAGCAGCGGCAATGGCCTTTTTACGTGAGCGTATCGAACAAAAAGAATCCGTCTTGTTTGTGGCAAAAATAAAGGGTGAGTTGGTGGGCTTTACACAGTTGTATCCCCTCTTTTCCTCTACGAATATGGCGCGAATGTGGCTTCTCAATGATTTGTTTGTTTTGCCTGAAAAGCGCGAAACTGGCATCGGGAAACTTTTAATGCATGCCGCCCAAGACCATTGTAAGCGAACACATTCATTGGGCATTAGCCTAGAAACTGAAAAAAGCAATCTTCCTGGAAATGCACTTTACCCCAAAATGGGTTTTGTAAAGGATGGAACACACAATTTTTATTTTTGGGAAAACCCTAGTTTTTCTTCAGCTCAATCATAATGACGCCGTTCACTCCCCGCTCTCCCACTTTTTCAATAGCAGCGGGGCCTTTAAATACGTTTATGACAGCAATATCATCAGGAGAAATTGCCTCGATGTCATAGCCTTCCTCTTGGATTTCTCCATCAATCATGATCAAAGGTTTAGCCTCACTGCTTCCCTTGGATTTGAAAATGAATACATTCTCCCCTTCTGAGGCATTGCGGTCGTCATGGTGCATGCAGCTACCCGCTTTTTCAGCACATTCCGATGAATCCATCTTACAATTGCTCCCCATTGCTTTTTCTAATTCTAATGGAAGTGAAAGAGAGTCTTTTGCAATAAAAATCATTTTCTTCCCATGCTTTGCTCCCTTTGTTGTCCATTGCATGGTCGATCCTTCGTCAAGAGCATCTTTATCCATCTTGATGATTATCGATTTCTTTTTGGTGGAATCATCACTGCTATAGGCAAACTTCATGATGTCATGATCGCGATGAATTATTTCGGGTAGTGCGCCTTCTTCATCCCCAAAAAATAAGATTTCAGTCCCTTCTTTTGGAAATGGAACCGTCATGTCTGAAGAAATCATACTTCTTTTGGAACTGATTTGTTTGGGAGCTTCATCCGTTGATTTCGGCGATTCATAAACCTTAATGACCAAGCAAGAGGTCAATAAAAAGGATATTGAAAGAACAAAAAGTGCTTTTTTCATGGTTGTGTTTTTAATTATACCTGCAAATTATATACCAAAAGGGATTAATCAAAGAAAAGAGATAAAAAAAGCGTCATTAGGTGATGGGAATTTTTGGGTTGAAGCCTGTTGTCTGGAGAGCGGTTTTTATACAAAAATAGAAGTTTCCATTTATTTCCCTGCAAGGCAAAGCCAGTTTCAACGACTAGACTAAATGGAATCGATTCGACTGTAAAAGGGGCATCATCGTTAAACATACTAGCTGTAGTCATATAATCATGCGCAATATAAGAGGTATCAACCCCAACGTAAAAGCCTTGACCTGGAGTCGTAAAATAACGTGTGTTTGCTGCTAGACCAAGAACACTTGCCCTACCAAGATTTAATCCTAATCGAGCGCCAATATCCGTACGTTGCGTACCCAAGCGACCATAGAAATGACTTTGAAACTGAACTTGTTCAATCAATTCCTTTTGGTAAAAGTATCCTCCGAATAGATTGATATGCACAGCTTCAGGAACCTGACCTATCCAGGCGTGTTCTCTTAAACCCAACACTTCCCTATGGTAGGTGTTTTGAAAATAACGTGCTAAAGACCAGTCTCCTGTAACGCCTAATTGAAGTCCAACTTCAAACTGTTTATTGGGAGTTAATTCTTTTTGGCGGCCGTATTTTAGGTAGAGCCATCCTCCATAAGGATAATCATAGTCCGCTATCTCCTCAGAGAACCGAATGGAAGGGGTATAGATCTCCTGCCCCAATTCCCACTGCTCAAAGCGACGAAGACTGTCGTTGGATGCTTTTTTGATTTCTTTCCCGTATTGCAAGAACATACCACTGGTATAGTACCTGTCTTTTACAAAAAAAAGGTCATTGTCAATACTAAAATTAAAATAGGCCTCCTGTCCATGTATACCTTCTATTGTTGAGGCAACACAAAAGACATAAAAGAGAAGGCGTTTCAATTTATTGCCGGTTTTTAATAACCAATAAAGGTGTTTTGGTAAAAAAGTCTTTTTTAAAGACCACATCAGACGCTATCAGTTTCTCAAAAAAGCCTCGCTTGCGGGCAAAAACGATCAATATGTCTGGATGAACTTGGCGGAAGTGCTCAAGTACTCCCTGATAAATGGTTGCATTTTCAGAAGAAGTCATCTGATCAGAAAGTTCAACGATCTCATGGTCAATTTGCAGTTCTTTTCTGTTGTGCCCAGGTGTTTTTACCAAGAGTAACTCTAATTGGGTGTTAAATTGATCTTGAAGAAGCTTCAAGGGTAACAAGCTGCGTTCACCTTTTACCTTCCCTTTCTTAAAAGCAAATAAGGCTTTTTTAGGTGCTTGAAAAATAGCCCCTTCTGGAATAATCCATACCGGTATGTCGGTTTTCTTCACCAATCGTCCCGGAGTAGGGCCCAAAAATATTGCGTCATTATTTGAGTTGGGCATGGAGCCACAAACAATCAGATCAAGACCAACTTTTTCATCCAATGCATTCACACCGACCAAAAATTCGCCTTCATAGCTGACCATTTGAATTGATAAACCGTGGTGATCAATAGATTTTACCAAGGCTTTTATACGATTAAAATTGTTGCGCTTAACAACCTCTTTAACGTTGAGTAAATGTGCATTTACAAAACTTGGATTAAAAGAATCCATGACATAAATCGCGGCCTGGGTTTTTGAGGCCAAACCAATTGCATAAACAAGGGTCTGTTCTGAATTGTCAGAAATCCCTAAGGGGACAAGGATGTTTTTCATGTGCGTGGTAAAAAACGTTTATGCAAATGTACTAAGGAAAAAAATAGCGCTCCCTTTTCCTGTAAGAAATTGTGTCCATTGCAGGACAATTCCAAAAAAATGCGGAACTTGCTTCCGAAAATATGCATCAACGCTATGGATTCCATCATTCGAATTACCAAAGAATTTACTTTTGAAACCGGTCATGCGCTACATGGTTATGACGGGCTTTGTAAAAATGTTCACGGGCACAGCTACAAGCTTTCTGTAAGCGTTAAAGGAAGACCCATAAATGATCCTAATCATGTGAAAAACGGTATGGTGATTGACTTTAGCGATCTTAAAAAAATTGTCAAAGAAGAGATCGTTGTTCCTTTCGACCACGCAACCGTATTAAACATCAACACTCCACACAAAGAACTAGCCGATGAGATGGAACAACGGGGGCATAAAATACTACGGGTAAATTATCAGCCCACAAGTGAAATGATGGTGACCGATTTTGCTGAAAAAATTAGTGCACGCTTGCCAAAAAATATTGTTTTGGTGGGATTAAAATTGAGGGAAACCGAAACCTCTTTTGCTGAATGGCTAGCCGAAGAGCAGCACTAAAAGCCCAATTCATTTAAATCTTCTTTTTTCTCTATGGGGTTTGAGGCATTGGGGGCTACCTCCTCACAATCGATCGGAATGCTTACCAAAGCAGGTGCTTCAAAGTCATCCATAGAAATCCCTAATGCTTCGTTTTCATAGGCTGCCTTCATATAGGTTGCCCATATGGGCAAGGCCATCGAGGCTCCTTGGCCAAAAGCAATATTGTCAAAATGTACTGCCCGGTCTTCTCCGCCAACCCAAACACCAGTGACTAAATTTGGCACCATACCCATAAACCAACCATCGGAATGGTTTTGGGTTGTTCCTGTTTTTCCTGCAATGGGATTGGTGAATTCATAGGGATAGCCAGTGACTACTGCCTGATAGGCATAATTGGTCTCGTCTGCCCCACTATGGCGCAAACGTTGGCCAGAGCCTCCTTCGGTCACCCCCTTCAGTAGATTTAAGGTGACATAGGCTGTTTCTTCACTCAAAACATCGCGGGTCTCTGGAACGACTTCAAACAATACAGTTCCGTTTTTGTCTTCGATACGCGTGATCATAATAGGCTTTACATAGACTCCTTTATTTGCAAAGGTGCTGTATGCCCCAACCATTTCAAATAAGCTTAAATCTGGGGTTCCCAAAGCGATGGAGGGAACCACTGGCAAACGAGAAGTAATTCCCATTTTTCGGGCTAGATTCACTACAGGGGCTGGACCTACCTTGTCCATTAGTCGAGCACTGACCGTGTTGACAGAATTGGCTAGGGCGTTTTTAAGGGTGCGCATTTGACCGTATTTATCTCCTGAGTTCTTGGGACACCATGCATCCACATTTCCATATTTCATGGGTTCTATACAGAAAAGGGCGTCGGGTAAAATATCGCAGGGTGACAAGCGTAATTGATCAATGGCCGTAGCATATAAAAAAGGCTTAAAGGTAGAGCCTATTTGGCGTTTCCCTTGTTTTACCTGATCGTATTGAAAATGTTTGTAGTCAAAGCCCCCTACCCATGCCTTTACATGGCCTGTGGTAGGATTCATGGACATCATGGCGGCACGAAGGTAGCTTTTGTAGTAACGAATAGAATCCAAGGGCGTCATGATGGTGTCGCGATCTCCCTTCCAGCTAAACACGCTCATGGGGGTCGGTTCTTGGAAAGATGCCCAAATGGTCTCCTCGTCTTTGCCAGAAACACGCATGGCACGCCAGCGCTCCGAACGACGTGCAGAACGCTCCAATAAGGTATCGATCTGACCTTCACGCAGTTCTAAAAAAGGAGCTGTTGGATTGAGCCTTTTGGTGTTTTGACGGTCAAATTCTGCCTGCAAGTTTTTCATATGCGCTACAGTAGCTTCCTCTGCCTTGGCCTGTAAACGCGAATCAATGGTGGTGTATATGCGAAGTCCATCGCGATAAATATCATACTTCTTCCCGTTGGGACCAGGGTTGTCTTTTACCCATTGTTGCATGAATTGTTGCACGTAGGCACGGAAATAGGTCGCCAAACCTTCCCGGTGGGAATCGGGAGTGAAATCCAAGACCAAAGGAATAGAGCGAAGAGAATCCAGTTCCTCTAGGGTGAGAAATTCGTTGCGGTGCATTTGCTGAAAAACCACATTTCGCCGTTTCTGGGTCATTTCTGGACGACGCTTTGGATTGAATAAAGAGGAGTTCTTGAGCATTCCAACCAAGGTCGCACTCTGTTCTATGGACAACTCTTTTGGCGTGGTATTGAAGTATATTTTTGCTGCTGATTGGATTCCGTCGGCTTGGTATCCAAAATCGTAAATGTTAAGGTACATCGCAATAATTTCTTCTTTGGTGTAGCGGCGTTCCAACATTACGGCCAATACGTATTCTTTGAATTTTTGGGTGATTGCTTGCACCTTATTTCGCGACCGAACCCCTACAAAGAGTTGGCGAGCCAACTGTTGTGTGATGGTACTTGCCCCTCCGCGTTTCCCCAAATAGGCCAGAGCCCGAAAGGTGCCACGGAAATCTATACCGGAATGAGAGTAGAAACGTTCATCTTCTGTAGCAATCAAGGCATTAACCAAATGGGACGGAAGTGCGTCAAAAGTAATGGCTGTTCGATTGTCGTTATAGTAGAATTTTCCCAAAGTTTCTCCATCAGTAGAGAGGATTTGGGTTGCCAAATTTGTTTTTGGATTTTCCAGCTGTTCCAAAGGAGGCATAGAGCCAAAAAGACCTAGGGCAGCACTAGCAAAAACCGTTACACCAAGTAGTAAACCTGCCGTAAAGCTGACCCAGAAAAACTTGATTAAGCCACTAAACTTTTTTGGACTTCTTTTCTTTTTCGCTCTTTTTTTTCCCTTTATAGCCATTATTTTGTGCTTGTTTCAATAGAAAGACCCACGGAGATAATTCCGGCCAATTGTTCTGCACCTTTTTCCAAGCCATTTGCACGGTTTGCCTGTGCAATGTCGAAATGGTATGGGCTTGCTTCGGTTGTTTGCCAATTGCTTTTCCACCACAACTTACTTTCTTTGACCGAGGAATAGCCTGTCCCTAGCCATTCTCCATTGGGTTTTGCCATGGCAAATTCTAAGGTATCCTGCTCAATTAAGGAATCTTGAGCATACATGCTTACCACCAAAAAAATATTGGAAAAGGGATAGTCTTGGTTATTTCTCAAATGAATATAAATGTCTGAGGGTGTGCTTATTGATTTGTCTAGACGAAACCGAAGGGTGTCTTTCAAGCCCCACCCCTTTGGGGTGTCTTGATCTTGCCTATATAGTGCATCGCTTCCACAACTACTGAGGAATAAAAAAACCGTGAGTCCAAAAAGAAGCTGGATCTTATTCATTTTTTTGCGGTGCCTTGCGGTTACGGTTACGCGACTTGTTCTTTCGCGATTTTTTGTTTTTACTCTGCTTGGGGCGGTCAAAACGATTCAAACTGTCTTGCCCTACCACGTTTTCAAACACCTTTTCTTCTTTTTTTACTGGAATATCCAAGGCGTATTGTTCCAGGCTGGCTACCTTTTCCTTTGCTTTATTTTTACGGACAATTTCTGCGGCCTGTTCATTGGTCAATAAATGCCAAGTCATCCAATCGCCTTTGTAAGCGTACCACATATAGCCTTTAAAAATGTCCGTTTTTTGACATATCGCAATCCCTTTTTCGGTATGCAGTTTGACGTCCAGTTTTGGGAAAGTCTTCAGTGCTTTTCGATAGGCGTCTAATTCAAAGTTCAAGCAACACTTGAGTTTCCCACACTGACCTGCCAGTTTTTCAGGATTAAGGGAAAGCTGCTGATAGCGCGCGGCTGCCGTAGAAACTGTTCTAAAGTCCGTCAACCAAGTGGAGCAACACAATTCACGTCCACAAGAACCAATTCCTCCCAAACGAGAGGCTTCTTGACGCAGCCCAATTTGTTTCATCTCGATGCGCACCGAAAAGGCTTGTGCCATATCTTTGATGAGTTGACGAAAATCAACGCGGCTTTCGGCTGTATAATAAAAAGTGGCTTTGGACCCATCTCCTTGAAATTCTACATCAGAAATTTTCATCTCTAAGCGTAAAAAGATTGCCATTTCGCGGGCGCGTTTCTGCACCTCCGATTCACGGTCACGAGCCGACTGCCACTTGTCAATGTCTTTTTGGGTCGCCATGCGGTAGATCTTTAAAATCTCCTCGCTGTCTTCTTTGATCTTTTTCTTCTTCAACTGAAAACGCACCAATTCTCCCGTAAGAGTAACCTGTCCAATGTCGTGACCACTCGATGCTTCAGTCGCAACGAGATCGCCAATCTTTAGAGGAAGTTTATCCTCGTTGCGAAAATATTCTTTACGGCTATTTTTAAAACGCACCTCAACCAAAGTAAACGGTTCTTGACCTCCGGGCAATTGCATATTAGACAGCCAGTCAAAAACGGTTAGTTTATTGCAACTGTCGGTGCCACAGGTGCCATTGCTTTTACACCCCCGGGGGGTTCCATCTGCACTGGAACAAGAAGCACATGCCATAGTTTGTTTTTTTGTTGAAATGTAAAGATAGGGGGTTTTCGGAAAACCTGCCTGCCAAAAATCTGTTAATGCGACTTAAATTTTAAGACGTCCGAACGCCCTTTTTTAAAAATCTTGTTGCTGTTATGGCTCCCTTTACGCAAGGCTTTCTGTTCTTCAATGGGCAATTGGATGATCTCTTGACAGCTGTCAGAGCAGCAGCTTTGCATTTTTTCCTGACAACTGGCGCACTGAATAAACAACAAATGACAAGCCTCATTGGCACAGTTCACGTGTTCGTCGCTAGGATCTCCACACTGATGGCATTGAGCGATGATATCGTCGGTAATGCGTTCACCTCGGCGCTCGTCAAAGACAAAATTCTTTCCAATAAATTTATTTTCAAGGGCTTGGTCTTTTACCTGGCGGGTGTACTCAATGATCCCGCCTTCTAGCTGAAAGACATTTTGAAAACCTTTGTGCTTAAAATAAGCAGAAGCCTTTTCACAGCGAATTCCCCCCGTGCAGTACATCAACAAATTTTTATCGCTTTTGTGGGTAGCCAAATCTTCTTCAATGATGGGCAATGACTCCCGAAAGGTATCCACGTCTGGCGTAACTGCTCCTTTGAAATGACCTATTTCACTTTCGTAATGGTTACGCATGTCCACACAAATGGTGTTTTCATCTTCCAACAGGGCGTTGAATTCTTCCGCATTGACGTGCTTGCCCTTTTGGGTGACGTCAAAACTGGCGTCTTCCAAGCCATCAGCAACAATTTTCTCGCGAACCTTGATGGTGAGTTTTAAAAAAGATTTTAAGTCCTGCTCAATGGCGATGTTTAATCGGATCCCTTGGAGAAAGTCTATGCTGTCAAGGTGTTTTTTAAAGGCCTCAAAATGCGGAGCAGGAACCGAAAGCTGAGCATTAATCCCTTCTTTTGCGACATAGATACGTCCCAAAACCTCAAGGGCATTCCAGCTCAGAAAAAGGTGATCGCGAAAAAGTTGTGGATTTCCAATGTGCGCATATTGATAGAAAGATAAGGTCAGGCGTTCGGTTCCTGCCGCTTCCAACATTTCAGCTCGTTCTTGCGCACTTAATTTGTTGTACAGTTGCATGCTATAAACGGTTTAAGTGAAAGACAAAGGTAGGGAAAAGCTTTGTTTTGTTGTGGAAAATATCCACCACAAAATTCATAACGGTTCTGTGTATGAGTAGTAGCGGATTTCGGGGCAGCGTTCCTGTCAGGTAGGACGGAACGGTGATGCGAGATACGCAGTTGGCGCACCACCAAACCCCGCTATGCAATATGGCACTGTGTTATAGCCAGTATTTTTAAATTCTAATTATCTCATCAATTACATTTTTCATACCTTCTGGTTGATACTTCTCATGTTTCATTTTTGAAATTAGTAGGTTTCTAAATTGCTCATATCGAATGCCGTCACAATGTTTACCAACGAAACTTTTTAAAATATTTCTGCCATTAAAAACAGATTTCCATGAAGTGTCTTTTAAGGCATTTTCAAATTTGTTCTTTGTTAACTTCTCTTTTTTAAACAATTCTTTCTTACTCAATGAATGCAACTTTTTTGATTCAATTTCATTTATTGTGTTTTCTACGGTTGCATAGTATTCATCACTCAACGAATTGTTTTCATTGATTTTAGAGCGAAATGAGCTTTGCATCTCATGACTTACAAAAAGATATAATTCATGCCTGATATGAAAGTTTAAGATAGTTCTTGCACATTCCTTAAGTTGTTTTAAAATTTTCTCTTCAGAGTCTACAGATGTCGTAAGTAAATCTAGGTCTGTAAGAATTTTAAAGATGAATGTTTCATTTAACAAATAATTTTCAATGTGATAAACATCCCAAGTGAACTCCAATGATTCTAAATCATTCATTACTTTTTCAGAATCCTTATCTACAATTGAAATAAACTTTTTGGAGATTATACCATCCTCAGAAGCAGCTTTTAATATGTTTTGAACGTTTGTGACATTTGTCTTACTACCTGCTGAAATTGAGTTTATTGAGTTTTCAAACTCGGGAAATAAGGTGTTTGTCATTTTTTTATCAAATTCTGAATCAAGTCCTTCAAAAATGACAACTTTATTTCCATGTTGGTACGATGAAATATCTCCAATCAAATCAATAAGTGCGGTCTCGATTTCTGTCTCTGATAATTCTCTTGCCTGATTCTTATTATCGTTCAATGATTCAGACATGTAAAAAACACTAAACTTTTTATTTCCAACTGATTCTTTGAGTATTGCATCAGAATGTGTGACTAACCAAATTTGATTGTTTAGCTGATTGCCAATTGTGTTGTAATAAAATTCAGGAAGTTTTTTCGCTAATTTAGGGTTTAAATGCAATTCAGGTTCATCAATTAGAATTACGGAATTTTTTGGAGCTTGATTTTTCAATCTTAAATATCCAAATAAAACTTCTTTTTCTCCAGAGCTTAATTCCGTTATGTCATGTATTTCACCCGTTTTCAATTTAACAGGAAATTCTAGTGAACCTTCTTTTGTTGGAACAATTCCTCCAAATTCTTTGCCTGGGAAAAAATGACTAAAAAGGTTGTTTAAAGAATTATTAAGAGTTGAAATGGCCTCTTTTTCAACTCCGTTTTCTCTCGCTATCAAGGCTTTTACGTAGCCTGATGCCATTTCCGTTTTTATGTTGTTGTATTTATTTTGATAATTATAAAGTGCACTATCCTTATATAAATTATTCTTATTGTCAAACCGTAAATTTAGGTTTTGAATTTGTTCTTTTTGATAAGTCCTGTGTGCACCATGAAAATCAATGATACCTAAATGTTCTGGTGCGAAAGTACTGAAGAGTACTTCTAAAATAATATTGTCTTTTACTTTAGAGTTGTTTTCAGATACTAATTCAACTGATGCATGAAATTCATTTGATTCTATTTGAACTAGAAATTCTTTTATATGCGATTTGACCTCTTTCGATATTTTATCAGCGTACATACGTTGATTGGTAGCAAAAGAACTCGAATGTTCATCAATTGGGTCAATATTTGGATTCTTCGTATAAACTCTCCACAGTAAATTTTCAATTAGTTTTTCTCCATTATTCTTTAAATATTCAATTTCATTTTCAGAGAGTGCGAAAGTTCCAGCAATTAAAACTGGTTTGCTTTTATCTCTTAATATTTTACCAAATTGATAATCATTTCCAATTCTTAATTGAAACTCATTGAACCAGTTTTGAAGTTCATTAGGATTATAATTGCCGTAGCTTGATTTTAATAATCTTATTGCATCAAAGATGCATGATTTACCCACTCCGTTTTGTCCAGCTATTAAAACAAGATTACCCAATTTTTCAAGGGTAATATTTTCTATTGCTTTAAAATTTCGTATTTCTAATCTCGTTATTTTCATTTAGGTCGGTTTAATATTGGCTATAACGTTTCGTGCATATGGCGTGGCGGGCTTTTGCCCGACATGAGCATATGCACATTGTTAGCATGCGTTTTTATTTTTCAACGGCTTCTACATAAGAATTTTCAATTTCTATTCCTTTGTCTATTAATTTTTTCCAATCATCATCTTGTTCGAATATTGATTTTATTTCATTTTCATACTGTCGGATACCATTAGTGGTTACGAAGTAAAATTTTGCGAACCCAGACTTTGGTAGGTCTCTATTTTCAACTTCGGAGGTTAATGAAATGAAATTTTGTGCCTCATTTACAAAATCAAGCCCCATTTCTTTAAATTTTGGTACTTGTATTCCTGCCATGTATAATTTTCCTGAACTTTTGTAGACACTAACATCTCCTATTTTATATGCTGAAATTGTTGAAATAGAATCATTCCTATTTAAGTCGATTACAATTCCAAAAACTTCAGCCTTTCCTTGAGCATCTCCAAAACCAAAATCAGTTGGATTTATATCTAAAAGGGCGTTTCTCAATTCAAGGTATGTTTCGTAATCTGCATCAGCAGTCGCTAATGTTCCTTTAGGTGAACTTTCCTCAGTTGATTTTTTGCCATCATTTTTACTCTCTTTGTTATTTTGTCCACAAGACTGAATTGCAAAAAGTAAAAGGAAAATTGTAACCGTTTTTAATATCTTCATTTTTTTATTTTTTAATGCATGCTAACTAGTGTGTATATACACCTTTAGGTGTGTTTATTTCCGTTATATTTTTGCATTTGTTAAACAATACATGCCGAATCGGGAAGTATTGTTGAACTTTTGGTTTGGTAGGTTTGCTTTTTGCATTCCAACATATTCCATCCAACCGGCAACCCTTTTGGACACGACAAATTTTGCTTCGAAAAACAAAGTCTGACTAGCGATTTTGAAAAAAGAACTACTGAAAACAGCTTCTGTAAGGGGATATAATTAGGCGTAAAAAATGGCAGGTCTCTCATGACATAGAACAGACTTGGGGTATGTTTAATGTTAAAGGTAACAAAAATCTGCAAAATCAAAAAGGGGTTCACGCGTCACAGAC